>ENA-OQES01000714-OQES01000714.1-human-gut-metagenome-genome-assembly--contig:-NODE-714-length-13341-cov-5.872938_pt1 | contig 13341 bp, 11 predicted proteins | sample MGYA00242798_ERZ504641 | MGnify/ENA primary metagenome ERZ504641 (study PRJEB26092, sample SAMD00036327) | human gut metagenome | host: Homo sapiens | study: EMG produced TPA metagenomics assembly of... | reverse complement strand
ACAAGTCTTCTTGGAATGAAAAAATCTGACTGATATTCTTGGAAATATCGCACCAATCATTATTCTTCTGTTCTTGTCATTTGCATCTACAGCTACATGCACGGAACAGACGGATTTGCTGCAGGGAATGAATTAATCAAAGCAAAAAGTGGGCTTACCATGTCAAGCAGCCTAATTTTCAGCGCAATTTTAAACTTCACATACGTTGTATTAAATATGAGTGCTTACAGCGCAAATGTTTCAACCCGTGCCGACCATCAGAAAGAACTGGTATTCGGAAATGTTCTTGGACAGACGATCACTGTATTATCTCAGGTTTTCATTTTTATCGCATTTATTTTAAATGCATCCATCGTAGCCGGAGCAGATATTCCTCTCCTTATGCTTGCGCAGAGACTTGGTAATGTATTCTACGCATTTTATGGAATCATTGTTGTTCTTGCCACCTACACAACTGCTACAGGTATGGCCTGGGTTGCCGCATCAAATATCCAGCCTGAATCAAGCAAATGGTATAAAGTTGTCGTTGCAGTTATCTGTATTGGAGCATTTATATTCTCCAACTTTGGCTCTTTCGGAGTATTAATGAATTTCGTTATGAAATTTGTTTCTTATCTTGGTATTGTTTTCTCTGTCTGCGTTATCGTTTCGAAAATATATCGCGCAGTAAAAGAATCAAAAGAGAAGGCTTAATTCTTCACAAGGCAAGTAAAATGTCGATATTACTTATCGAATTTTACTTGCCTCATGTTGTCAGATGTGATATATTGAACATAAAGATGGGGAAGTTAGAACACACGGCCTACCTTCCGACAATGAAAACTTATATGCTTTTTAGCATCAGCCGTTCACTATTGGCAGTAGTGGCGGCTATTTCTTTCTCCCAAAGATTGTGTAACACAATCCTATGAGAGTGACAATGAAGATACCTATCTGGATCAAATCCGAATATGTAACGTACATTGGCATCCCTCCTTTCTTTCGTCTGGAGGGTGGTGCCCCTCCGAAGAGGGTAGGCCGCCTTAAGGGTGTTCTGACTTCCCGTGAAGTCAGTATAACATGGACTCACCGATTATAGCAATCCACTTTTTTAATTTTTTCATTTCACATGTTCATCGCATCTTTTATCGCTGCAAGCAATTCCCCATAAGTTTCATATGCCGGAAGTTCCGGATGATCTGCCTTGATCTGCTCTGTACTGCGGAATAAGAATCCTGCCTTACTTGCCTGGATCATGCCAAGGTCATTGTAGGAATCTCCACTTGCAATTGTGTCAAATCCGATAGACTGCAGTGCTTTCACAGTACTTAACTTAGACTGCTCTACACGCATCTTAAATCCTGTGATCTCACCGTTCTCAGCTACTTCCAGACTGTTGCAGAACAGTGTCGGCCATCCGAGTTTCTCCATCAGTGGTGTAGCAAACTGTGTAAATGTATCACTGATCAGGATCACCTGGCTGAATGTACGGAGCTCATCTAAGAACTCTCTCGCTCCCGGAAGCGGATCGATCTTTGCGATTGTCTCCTGGATCTCTTTCAGTCCGAGACCATGCTCTTTCAGAATTCCAAGTCTCCAATTCATCAGTTTATCATAGTCAGGTTCGTCTCTTGTTGTCTTCTTGAGTTCCGGAATTCCACTCGCCTCTGCGAATGCAATCCAGATCTCCGGTACAAGTACTCCCTCTACATCAAGACATGTTATATACATCGTAATATTCCTCCATCTGTTTCGTTCTCTAATCACTTTATTACTTTACTGTAATGTATTGATTTTAACATATATGCTACATATTTACTACTTATTTTTTTAACGACAGTGAAAAAATGGAGACCAGATATCTGATCCCCTTTCCCATCTTCTATTACTCCATAATAGGTTTCAGTGCTTCTGCAAGCTTCTCTTTCTCAGCTTCTGCCTCTGCAAGATCTTTACCAAGTGTTGTGTAGTAGATCTTGATCTTCGGCTCTGTTCCGGATGGACGAACGATTACTGTCTCGTTGTTCTCCAGTTTGTAAACAAGTACGTTAGCCTTCGGAAGTCCTGTTTCTTCTGTCTTCTCGTAATCGATCACGCTGGCTACTTTGTATCCTGCGATCTCTTCCAGAGGATTCTTACGAAGATTTTCCATAATTCCTGACATCTTATCCATTCCGCTCAGTCCCGGGAATTCAAAGCTATCGATCTTGTTGAGATAACGTCCATACTGTGCGTAGATCTCTTCCAGTCTCTGTTTCAGTGAGCTTCCGATACTTCTGTAGTAAGCTGCCATCTCACAGATCAGCATAGATCCGATGATCGCATCTTTATCACGTACATAAGGTCCTGCAAGGTATCCGTAGCTCTCTTCAAATCCGAAGATAAAACGGTCAACTTCTCCTGCAGCTTCGAGGTTCGCGATCTGATCTCCGATCCATTTGAATCCTGTCAGTACGTTGCGAAGCTCTACTCCGTAATGCTCTGCAACTGCATCTGCAAGTGGTGTAGATACGAGAGATTTCACTGCTACCGGCTTCTCAGGCATTGTGCCTTTCTCGATACGTCCTGCTGCGATGTAGTCAAGAAGAAGAACTCCGACTTCATTTCCTGAAACAAGCTCATAGGATCCGTCTGGGCACTTCATAGCGATTCCGACACGGTCTGCATCTGGGTCTGTTGCAAGCATGAGGTCTGCGCCTGTCTCTTTCGCAAGATTCAGTCCCAGCTCAAGTGCTGCAAAGATCTCTGGGTTCGGGTAGCTGCATGTTGTGAAATATCCATTCGGGTACTCCTGCTCCGGTACGATTGTTACATCTGTGATTCCGATGTCTTTAAGTACACGTGTTACCGGTACTAATCCAGATCCATTCAGTGGGCTGTATACAAGCTTAAGTCCTGCACTCTTACACAGACCCGGACGAACCTGACGGGACTCGATTGCCTCATACAGTGCATCCTTACAGTCATCTCCTACGAAACGGATCAGACCTTCTTCAACTCCCTGAGCGAAAGACATATACTTCGCACCTGTAAGTACATCTGTCTTCTGGATCTCTTCGTATACGATTGCTGCTGCATCATCTGTCATCTGGCATCCATCCGGTCCGTATGCCTTATATCCGTTATACTTCGCCGGGTTGTGGGATGCTGTTACCATAACACCTGCGTTACAGTTATAATAACGTGTTGCAAAGGAAAGTGCCGGTACAGGCATCAGAGCATCGTAAATTCTTACTTTAATTCCGTTCGCTGCAAGAACTCCTGCTGCTGTCTTCGCAAACACATCGCTCTTGAGACGGCTGTCGTAGCTGATTGCTACTGTCTGTGTACCACCCTGTGTTTTCACCCAGTTGGCAAGTCCCTGTGTAGCCTGACGAACAACGTAGATATTCATTCTGTTTGTTCCTGCTCCAAGCACTCCACGAAGTCCGGCTGTTCCAAACTTCAGCGCAACTGCAAAACGCTCCTTGATCTCGTCATCATTTCCTTCGATTTTTGCTAATTCCGGCATCAGATCTGCGTCTTCCAGGTCTGCTGTCATCCAGCGCTTATACTCTTCCTGATACATCTTAATCACTCCTATTATTTTCTTAAAATGTAAAATTATTGCAATTCAGCCATACAACGTAAGACCGTCAGTTTATGACCACTTCGTTGTATGGCTGAACTGTTTCTAAACTTTACAAGTCTAGTCATATTATACCATGCAGGTACATTTACAGCAACATTCCACGTCTATTTTAACAAGCATTTTTCCTGTTACATAGAAATAATTCCCAATACATTTGCAATAGAACTTAATAATATAATAATCAGGAAGATTGGTGCCAGATATTTCAAAAAGAACATGTATAATTTCTTTCTCTTAAATGCAGATGACTGCTCGATCTCCCTTGCGATCTTGTCAAATCCAACTGTACGAATAATCAAGAAACATGTTGCAAGTGCTGCAAGCGGCATCATCACGGAGTTTGTCAGGAAGTCGAAGAAGTCCAGACTTGCCATACCAAAGAACTGAATGAAATCCAGTAATCCGTAACCCATGGATGATAATGTTCCAATAACGATCATAACAACAGCCATCAAGATACAACATCTCGGTCTGCTCCAATGAAGCTCATCCTGGAAGGTAGATACGCTTGTCTCCAGAAGTGAGATTGCACTTGTTGCTGCTGCAAGAAGTACTAATACGAAGAACAGGATTCCTGCCACTCTTCCAACTCCCATACTTGCAAATACTTTCGGAAGTGTGATGAACATCAGAGACGGTCCTGCCTGCAGGTCATCCGGATTACCACCGGAGAATGCAAATACAGCCGGAATGATCATAAGTCCTGCAAGCATTGCGATCGCTGTATCGAAAATCTCAACCTGTGTTGTAGTCTTCTCAAGGTCAACATCTTTACCGATGTAAGAACCATATGTATACAAAATTCCCATTGCGATTGACAGAGAATAGAACATCTGTCCCATCGCTGCAACAACTGTCATTGCAGAGAAATGCTTCGGATTTGGGATCAGGAAGTATTTCACACCTTCGATCGCACCCGGTCTTGTCACAGAATAAATTGCAACGATTATCGCAAGGATAACCAGAATCGGCATCATGATCTTAGAAACACGTTCTACTCCATTCTCAACTCCTGCAAGGATAACGCAGAATACAAGAACGGCAAATACGATAAACCATGCTTCTACCTGGAAAGAATCTGAAATAAATTCTGTAAAATATCCATCCTGTGCAACGGTCTGCACATTTCCTCTCAGATACTCTACCAGATACTTAATAACCCACCCACCAATTGAACTATAATAAGGTACGATCAGCATCGGGATCACTGCGTTGAGCCATCCACCGATCTTGAATGATTTCGTCTTACCGAAAGTCTGATATGCTCCGACCGGACTTTTTCTTGTCATTCGTCCAAGTGCTGTCTCTGACATGATCAAAACATATCCAAAAGTTACTGTCAAAAGCAAATATACGAGGAGGAAAATTCCTCCACCATACTTTGCAGCCAGATACGGGAATCTCCAGATATTTCCCAGGCCGACCGCTGAGCCTGCAACAGCAAGCACATACCCGATCTTACCTGAGAAGCTTGCTCGCATTCCTGATTGTCCTTTGTTGCTCATAGAATTCCTCCACTCATTTAACAGCCTCCGCTGTTAGTTTCTCTTCTTTTTTTTGATACATAACTTCCTTTCGCAGGTCGTCATTGTTTCTATTCTACCATTCGACACAGTGAATAGCAACAAAAAAGAGTCACGTTAATGCTTTAAAACATTAATTTTGAAGCATTAACGTGACTCTTTCTTATAATTTCCCTTCTTTTTCCGCTTTTTCAAGCAGCTTCTCAATCCCTTTGTTCCACGCACCGATCTTTACTCCGGCATTGATCACGCGCTTACATTTTCCCATTGTCACAAATGCTTTCTGAAGCGTTTCTTCCCGAATCTCCTCAAACGGTTCTTCCGTGATCACTTCTGCCGCAAGTAATCTGGCCAGCCGGTAATCCATATCATTTTCATATAAAATACCTGCTGCAAACGGAATGTGTTCCTTCTGAAGCCGACGATAAACCGGGATTCCAGTTCCACCGGAAGAGATCACGAACACTTCCGGCTCCCCCTCCGGCGCAGGAAGTTCAATACTTCCAAAAAGTGGGTCAAAATATCCATTATTGATTCCATACAATTCCCGAATGATTTCTTCTGTGAACACTTCCTCCGGACTTCCGTAATGTGAAATCGTCTCGCCTTTGACACAGATGATCTTGTCCGAAATCTTCTGTGCCAGATCGATTTCATGAAGAGACATGATCACCGTAATCTTCTTCTGACGTGCCATCCTCTCAAGAATAGACAACAGTTCAAGCTTATATTTCACATCCAGAAATGAAGTTGGCTCATCTAAAACGATCACATCCGGATCCTGACAGATCGCTCTCGCCAGCAGAACACGCTGCTTCTGTCCGTCACTGATCGCATTAAAATCACGGTTGCCAAGTTCCTGCGCATGAACTGCCTGCATTGCCTCCTCCACCAGACGCTCATCCTCCTGTGTCAGAATTCCCAGCCGTCCTGTGTAAGGATAACGTCCGGTCGCCACAATATCATGACATGTCATCAACTCTGTCTTGATCCGATCCGTCAACACGACCGCCATCTTAGACGCAAGCTCTTTGTACGGCAGTTTCAGAAGAGAAGTATCATCAAAAAATACATTTCCACCAACGACTTTCAGCTGTCTTGTAATACTTTTCAAAATCGTTGACTTTCCCGAACCATTCGGACCGATCAAAGTCACGATCTCCCCCTTGTTGATCCCGATATTGATATCATGGATCAGGGAGTTTCCATTATAACCTACCGACAGGTCTTTCATTTGAAAATAATAATCTGCCATCTTATTTTCTTCCTCCCTTCGGTATCATCATATAGATAACGATCGGTGCACCCAGAATAGAAGTCACCGTACTGATATTCAATTCCACCGGTGCCAGCGCCATTCGTGCGATCAGGTCGCAGATCATACAGAACACAGCTCCCATAAAGAACGTTCCCGGTATAACCACGATCGGTTTTGACGTGCCAAATGCTTTCCTTGCAAGAAACGGTACTGCGATTCCCACGAAGGAAATCGGTCCCGCAAATGCTGTCACACACGCTGACAGAATACTGGAAAGCAAAATCAAAATCACGCGAAATGTCTTGATGTTGACTCCCATACTCTGCGCATATGCTTCTCCCAATTGATATGCACTGATTGGTTTGGACAGGAAAAATGTAAACAGCACCGCAAGTCCGACAACCACTGCTGCCACACGAATATTGCTCCAGCTCATTCCGGAAAAACTTCCCTGTGACCATCCATGCAGATTCACAATATCAGAATCATCCGCAAATGTCACAACAAAATCCGTGATAGCCGAACAGATATATCCGATCATGATCCCCCCGACAAGAAGAGACGCCATATGCTGCACATTTTTTCGACATCAGAAGGATAAATCCCGTCGAGATCAGTGATCCGATAAATGCTGCAAGAATCAGTGTATACGAAGAAAATCTTCCGATATATTTCAAATACACGATCATTGTAAGTGCTACGACCATTTTCGCTCCGGAAGAAATTCCGAGAACGAAAGGTCCGGCGATTGGATTGGAAAAAAACTGTCTGCAGCAAAAAGCCTGAAAGAGATAATGCACCACCAAGCAGTGCCGCCATCAGAATTCTCGGAAGACGAATCTTCCATATAATATTGTACTCTGTCGCTGCTCCTTCTTTCAGAAAGAGAATACGCAGAATCTTCGGCACCGGAATATAAACATTTCCAGTATTGATATTTAGCACTGTCACAACACAAAATACTGCTGCAAGAATCAGAAATACCGCTGTGTATCTTGTGCGCCGTCTGAAATTTTCCTGATGAAAACTTGTCTGCTCCATTCTTCTACTCCATCTTTTCAAGAAATGTCATCTGAGATGCATCACCGTCTGTCAGCATCAGATGCATATCTTTGATCAGCTCTCCGACCGTATCTGTTGCCTGATATAAGTTCTTTCCGGTATACCAGACATTTCCGTCTTTCACCGCCTTGAATTCAGAGAACAATTCATTCTTTGCTTCCAACTCACTGATACTATTTATCTGTCCGTCGATCGTCCCGTTGTAGATCAGATAATCTGCATCTACAGCAGTCGCATAGAATTCTTCCATCGTCAGTTTAACAGATGGTGCGTTGCTGTCCGGATTCTTCAGATCTTTGAACGCATATCTTCCACCTGCGATTTCAATCATTGACGGAATATAATCGTCAGATTTTCTCACAACGATTGAACCATCTGTACTCACATAGAAATAAGCAACCGTCTTTTCCGTGTTCTCGAAGCCTTTCAGTTCCTCGATCACATGAGCCTGCTGGTCAAAAAATGTATCCGCTTCTTCCTCTTTATTCAGAAGCGCCCCATAAAGCTTGATCCACTCGGTTCTTCCAAGCGGATGTGACTCATAACTTGAGTAGTCTACAAATACCGGAATACCAAGATCTTCGATCATTTCCTGTACCTTCGGTGTATGAAGGATCATCGTTGATTCGATTGCCAGATCACAGTCTCCGTCAACGAGAGTCTCATAATCCGGTTCGCTGTATTTTCCCGCAAATGTCATCGCTCCGGATTCCATTGCTTCCTTTGCACTCTCTACATACCAGCCAGAGGCCTCAAGTCCGGAGAATTTTACCTTGTCAATTCCGCCGATTGCATCAAACAGAGACATGGATGCTGTCGCCGCCATATAAATATTCTCTGTCGGCTGCCGGATCACAACAATATCATCCGCCAGATTTTCCGGTTCTTCTTCACCTTCCGGAACGATCAGATATTGCTTATCTTCATGGACATCGATCAACTTATATCCATCCTTATAATAGTATACATCGAATTCTGTCGCGTAAGTCAGATCCATTGTAGATTCATAGGTAAGCCCTTCGATCTCCGGTGCTTTTTTTGTCTTGTCGGCTGCATCTTTGGTCTTATCCTTTGTTACATCTGTACCTGCTGAATTATTACCGCTGTTTCCACCGGAGGCTGCGGTAGAACCGCAGCCTCCGAGCAGAAGTGCAGCTGAAAGCATTAACGCTGTGATTCTGCATCTTCTTATCTTCATTCTATTTTTCTCTCCTATTTCTCTGCCGCTGCTACTGCCGCATCAAACTTCTCGTTCGTCAGCTCTTCACATCCGTAGAGAACACCGTAAACCTTGATCCACTCCTGCTTTCCAAGTTCTGTCTTTTCCTCGGAAGAACGATCAACGAGTACCGGAATACCAAGTGTCGCAAGCTTCTCTGTCAACTCCTCAAACTGCTCCGTCTGCTCTTCCAAAGTCAACGTCTCTTCTGTATCCTTACTGTCTTTCTTGTCAGTATCTTTTGCTTCTACTTCGGTTTCTTCTGATTTCGCACCCGGAAGGATATCTCCTGTAAACAATGCAAGATTCACTTCACTCTTCACAAGGTTCTTCAACTTCAGTTTGTCCGCTGTTCCTGCATATGCAACTTCAGCATTCTTCTCTCCGTCTTTTGCTTTCATCTTATCAGCAATCTCGGATACTGTACAGTCTTTGCTCTTCATTCCAACTGCCGCAACATTGTCAAGAAGATCGAGATCTTTCATCATATTCAGAATCTCATCAGACTCTGCATAAGTATGATCCACAGGTTTCTTCACAATGATCATATCCTGCTCAAGACCAACCGGAACTTCCACATCCTCCGGAACGATCAGATATTTCACAACATTTCCTTTGTAAAGCTCTGCTGCCAGATCCTGTTCGCTTGTGCCGTTATTATCCTGAGTTGCGGATTCTTCTGCAGAAGAATCTGACTTGCTTTCTGCATCTGAGTTCTGGGCGTCTTCTGATCTGTTGATCGTAACAGAAGCTACTTTCTTCTTAGAAGACTTCTCTGTATCTGCAGATTTATCTTCTGCAGACTTCTCATTTTCAGATTTCTCTTCCTCTGCTTTCTCCGGATCTCTTGCTGTGTCCTTCGTCATATCAATTTCAAGAAGTACGATTCCCTGATCATAATGATAAATCTTGAAATATTCTGCATAGTCAAGCTTTGTCTCTGACTGATATTCCAAACCAATGATTTCTGGTGCTTTTTCATCCAGCTTCTGGTTATTGCTTGTTGAAACATCTGTTCCGTTTGCAGATGTTCCTCCATTCGCCGCTGCAAGATAAATGAAAATCGTATATTCTATCTCATGTGCGACAGACATTTTGTCTGTCATTCCAATAATCTTATTATTCTGATTCAATGCAACCGGGATAACAGCTGTCGCTGATCCGCCGCCCTTTGTTGTGTAATACTTATTTCCGTTCGCTTTCACATACTGATAATGATCACTGCTGAACACAAGCGTTGCATAAGCCTGTCCATTCTGGATCGTCACTTTATTACAAGTAATCTGAACCTTACCTGTTCCACCTGACCAGGTAAAACGATCCGGAGTATATACACCATCTTTCAGTGTTGTTCCACTGTCTACATGAGAAGTAGAACCACTTGTATCGGATTCGTATTTTGATACATTATCTGCTTTTCCGTCATTTCCATCTGTTTTTCCTGAATTAGTTCCAGATACAGAACCGCCTGGGAAAGCAGAATTGTTTGTTCCTGTATTACCTGTATTGTTGGAACCACCAGTAGTTCCGGAATTTCCTGTGTTTCCGTTGTTTCCGGAATCACCTTTATTCTCAGAATCTGTGGAATTAAGATCGGCAATCTTCTTCATTGTCTCTGACCGGAAAGTCAGCGTTCTGTCATACCAGATTCCTTTTTTAATGGAATATGCTGCTACTGCGATTTCCTTATCCAATACTTCTACCGGAACAGTATAAGTATATTTTCCTTCTTTATTCACCTGATATGGAATCCAGGATGACTGATCTGCGCTTGCAGCCTCTTCCTTTGTTCCCATGTACAGATAGCCGTAACCGGTTCCGCTTAATGTAAGCACAGCACTCATTTTTCCGTCTTTTGCTGTCAGAATACAATCCACTACTTTAAACATGGAAGAACTGGAAGTTACGTCCATACTGTAGATTCCGTTTGCTACTGTTGCTTCCGGTGTCGGTGTTGGCGTTGGTGCTGGATCCGGTGTTGAGGTTTCTCCCGGATTCGGAATGTACATCCATAAGTACTGTTTGTCATACCAGGTCTGATCTTTTGACTTTCTTAAAGATACCGGAATTGTCTGACCTGCTTTTTCTTTCGGCACATTAAAATGAAATGTCCATGCACCTTCTTCATCCTTTGTTCCTTCTATAACAGATGCTTTCAACAAATCATCTTTTGAACCAAGATATAGCGCATCAAATCCTGTGTTGTTTGTCTTGATCGTAATATCAAGTTCGCCATCCTTTTCAACAACTGTTGATTCACTGACCTTGAACATCTTGAACTCTTCAGCGTCTTCTTTTACTACTTTCACAGATTCTCCAGTTACAGAAGGTGCCTCCTGCAGTGGCGGAAGTTCCGGTTCCGGAGTATTCGTAGAATCGTTAGAATCCGTAGAAGGTTCTGACTTGCCTGTCTCATCTTTTATCTGTGTATTCTTGTTATCAGCTTTTTCGTCCTCAACCTGATCTGAGACAGTTGTGCCTGGATTTTTCCCGGTGGTTTCTGTATCTTTCTCTTCTGAATTATTTTCTGAGTTATTCTCTAAATTTGGTTTTGTTTCTGCTTCGATTGAATTCTGATTATCTGATTTATCCGAAGAATTATCAACTTTATCAGATTCCTCTGTCTGATCTTCTTTTGTTAAATCGTCATTTCCTGCGTCTTCTGTCTGACTCTCATCTTGTTTCTTATCTGGATCAGCTTCTTCCACCTCAACAGTTTCCTGTAAATTTGTCTCACACTGCTGCTCATTTTCTGCCGCATATGTTCTTGTATAAGACAATGGTGAAATCATCATAGAACCGGTCAGCATAAGCGCAAGCCATCTGCTCTTATTTTTCATTTCTTTTTTGTCTCCTCTTAAATTGTGAATTATAAAACACGGAAAATGGATAGAATTATCCTGAATCGAATGAATGAATTTTTTCGGTACAATCAATTACTCGTGATCTGGAATTCGTATATTCCCCGCACCAGCGACCGGCAGGTTTCCTGACTTACAGATCTTCTATACAGAACACCTTCCCGGTCTCCCAGTGGATGTGTGGACTCTCCACACTTGTCTGTATAGGAGCGGTCTTCTGAAATCTAATTTCTAAGAAGACCGCATCTCTGCTCACAGTGACGAGTTCGTACAGGTCTTGCACCTGTTTCCCTTTTACCTGTTTCGATCAGGGATGTGGATAAACATTCCCTGATCAAACAGCACCGAACGCTATTATTTCTGACTAACTATAACATTTCATTATATTGAAGTCAACTATTCCGCCTTCACAGCCCAGCGCATCTTCGTAGATCTTGCTCTTCCGTTCTGTGCACATTCCTGCGCTGACGGACGCACAACATCTCTCGCATATTCGGAATAGATTCCTTCTTTATATCCTGCCTTGAGCGCTTTCTTTACAAGCTTGTCCTCTCCGGAATGGAAGGTAAGAATTGCTACTCTTCCGCCCGGTTTCAATGCTCCCGGAAGCTTCTCCATGAATTCATACAGCACTTCGAACTCATTATTGACATCAATACGAAGTGCCTGGAATGTTCTCTGGCAAGTCTTCTTGATAATATCCTTCTTTTCTTTATTATTTGGAAGAAAATCCAAAGTCTTCTCGATCACATTTCTAAGCTTCGTTGTTGTATCAATGCGATTGCCTCTGCGAATCTCATTTGTAATTGCTTTCGCCAGTTCTTCGCAGTATGGCTCATCTGAATTTTCGTAAAGCATTCCTGCGAGCTCTTCCTCGGAAATGTTATCAAGGCGCTCTGCTGCGCTGATGCCTTTCTCCTGGTTCAGTCGCAGATCCAGCGGTCCGTCAACTTTGAAGGAAAATCCTCTCTTCGGATTGTCGATCTGCATGGAGGAAACTCCGAGGTCCGCAAGGATAAAATCAAATCCGCCAACTTCTTTTGCAATCTCATCGATCGTGCAGAAGTTCTGCAGACGGATACTTAAAATGTCTTCTCCGAATCCCTGATCTGCCAGACGTTTTCTTGTCTTCGCAGACTCTTCCGGGTCAACATCTGTTGCATAGATGTGCCCCTTGCCTTTCAGACACTCAAGCATTGCTTTCGTATGTCCACCGTATCCGAGTGTCGCATCAAACCCAGTCTCGCCCGGCTGGATCTTCAGAAAATCCAGGATCTCATTTACCATGATGGAAATGTGCATTCCGGCAGGAGTATTTCCCTTCTGGATTACATGCGCGATTGTGTCCTGATATTTCTCCGGCTGTAACTCTTTATATTTCTCCTCGAATTTCTTCGGGTATTTTCCTTTGTATCTCACACGACGCTTATGCGGTGTCTGTGATTCCTGGATATTCTGATTGTTCTGTTCGCTCATTTCGCTCTCCTTGTATATTCACATATATTTTCTATATTATTTTCCAGACCTGACTGTATATTTCTAAGACGCTTCTCTGAAATATTCTCATTTGTTCTGAGAATTTCCATAATCTTATCCACCGTTCCATCCAACTTCTGTTCATCAAACCAATCGAACTGATGAAACAATTCCAATTGTCTAGTCCGGACTCATTCCGTTATTTCCAAACGGCTTTGCAACATAAGTAATAATCTGACGGCAAGTTCAAGCATCATCTGCCCTGCACCAGAGACAGGTCCCACTGTCAAAAGATTGGTGCCACTCTTGTATATTCTAATGTCTCAACATTA
>ENA-OQES01000713-OQES01000713.1-human-gut-metagenome-genome-assembly--contig:-NODE-713-length-13356-cov-2.683120_pt1 | contig 13356 bp, 16 predicted proteins | sample MGYA00242798_ERZ504641 | MGnify/ENA primary metagenome ERZ504641 (study PRJEB26092, sample SAMD00036327) | human gut metagenome | host: Homo sapiens | study: EMG produced TPA metagenomics assembly of... | reverse complement strand
AAAAATTCTGCAAGATTCTTATATAAAAACAAGATTAAATGATGCAAATGCAAAAACACATGCTATTATAAGATCATTAAAAATTAAGTTAAATTAACTTAACTAAAAAACGGAGGTAAATTTATGAGAGTAAGGAAAAATGACTGCACTTATGTTAGCAGGAGCAATGACAGCATCTATGGGAACTTTTGCATTTGCAGATGAGGCAAAGGAGCTGCCAACAATCGATTCCATTAAGCTTGGTGAGGATTACACAGATCTGACTGCTTCAATCAAGGTTTTAACACACAGAACTGATATTGTAGACACCACTTTCCAGGATTATATCAAGAAGTTCAATGAGTCTTATCCAAACATTACGATTGAGTACGAGGCTGTTACTGATTATGCAGAGGACATTAAGCTTCGTCTGACAACAGATGATTGGGGCCGATATCTGTGGTATCCCAACAAATCTTCAGAAGAATGAGCTGGAAGATGAATTCATCAGCTATGGTGATAAGAAAACTCTTGATGAGAATTATGTTCTGTTAAATAATTTCGCTTATAATGGAAATGTTTATGGAATTCCTTCTACCGGTAATGCACAGGGTATCGTATATAATAAGAAGGTATTTGAGGAAGCAGGAGTTACAGAGCTTCCAAAGACACCAACCGAATTTATTGAAGCACTGCAGAAGATTAAGGATAACACAGATGCAATTCCGCTGTACACTAACTTTGCAGCAGGCTGGACCATGGGTGCATGGGATGCTTATATCGGCGGATGTGCAACAGGTGATCCTGACTTTATGAATTACGGTATGGTACATGGTGAGAATCCATTCGCAGATAATGGTGATGAGACTGGTCCATTTGCAGTTTACAACATTTTATATCAGGCAGTTTCACAGGAGCTTGTTGAGGATGACCCGACAACAACAGACTGGGAAGGCTGCAAGGGTATGATCAACAATGGCGAGATCGGCTGCATGGTTCTTGGTTCCTGGGCAGTTGTTCAGATGCAGGAGGCAGGCGATAATGCAGATGATATCGGATATATGCCATTCCCGATCACAGTAGACGGTAAGCAGTATGCATCAGCAGGTCCTGACTATTGCTATGGTATCAATGTTCATTCTGATTATGACAATCAGTTAGCTTCCATGATCTATGTAAAGTGGCTGACCGAAGAATCCAACTTCTCATATGATCAGGGCGGTATCCCGATCTGTGTAGGCAATGAGTATCCAGATGTACTTGCTGCATTTGATGGCGTAGAGCTTGTAGTAGATAATCCGGCACCAGAAGGTGAGGAAGATCTGTTTGGTGAGATCAATACTGAATCTGAAATTTCCTTGAATGCTGATAATACACATGTACAGGATGTTCTTGAGCATGCGCTTAATGGTGACAAGACTATGGAAGAGATCGCAGATGAGTGGAATCAGGCTTGGACAGATGCTCAGGAAGAGTATGATATTACTCCTGCACCATATGTATACGGATCTGGCGTAGCTGCTGAGTAATAAAGTTAGTTTTAGAAAGAAAAAGTAAAAAATAGGGTGCAAACCTTACACAAACGGCACATCTGAGTTTTCAGGTGTGCCGCGTATGATAAAAGGGTGCGTTTTTAAGAAGGAGGAAATGCAATGGCTGCTTCCGCTACAAATATGAAAACAAAGAAAACATTTGGGCAGTGGTTTAAAAGCAGAAAGGTTCAGCAATGGCTGGTAATTGTATCATTTATGATTGTGCCTGTGCTGTTACTTCTTGTTTTTTCATATGTTCCGTTTGCCAAAATGTTTGAATTTAGTTTATATAAGATGAAATCTTACGACAGCAAAAAGCAATACATATGTGGGATTTAAAAATTATATTGATGTATTTACAAGAGATGATTGTTTTAACTCATTAAAGCTAGCTGGATATTATATCGTGGCATCATTTATTCAGCTGGCAATGGCATTGTATTTTGCAACAATTCTGTGCTTCAAGGTAAGAGGAAGCTCTTTATTTAAGGGACTTATCTTCTTCCCATATCTGATTAGTGGTATCGCAATTGGATTTATTTTCAAATTTTCTACACAAGAGGCTTCGTACTCGATACTGTTTTGTCATGTATAGGATTAAATCCAGAGAATCTTCCATACTGGTTAAAAGATACAAGAATCAACAATGCGTCCCTTGCGGCAACATCTGTATGGCGTTACATGGGACAAAATATGGTACTTTTTCTTGGTGCAATGATGTCTGTTGATCCATGTCTTTATGAGGCAGCTTCAATTGATGGTGCAAATGCATGGCCTAAATTCCGCTATATCATGCTTCCAAGTATTAAGTCTGTTATCGTATTAAATATGATTCTTTCTATTTCAGGTTCATTAAGTGCATTCGAGCCGCCATACGTTATCACAGGCGGTACCTTTGGAACAGCAACATATTTCGTTATGATGAACAGCTTAGCACATGAGAAGGGCAAGATTGGTCTGGCAGCAGCTATGGCAGTTGTATTGATGGGTCTGATCTTTATTGTAACGATCTTCCAGCAGGTAGTAATGAAGCTGATTGATGAAGATGCGAGAGAAGAGAGAAGAAATCGTAAAATACAAAAACAGATTAGAAAACAGGGTATCAAATAAGGAGGAATTGACATGACTGCAAAAAATCGTATTGCGAAATATCTGTGGACGTTTATTAAATATTTTTCGCTGATTCTGGCAGGCTTTATTGCCGTGCTGCCGGTTGCCAGCTGTGTGATCACCGCCTTTAAGACACCGGAGGAATATGCGTCAACTAATGTTATGACGCTCCCTGGCAAAATTTTTATTTTAAAAACTTTACAGAAGCATTTCAAAGGCAAACATGGGAGTGGCATTCCTAAACAGCTTGATCATTCTTGTTGTTGTATTGTTCTTCTCAATCATGTTTGGTGCCATGCTTGCCTACATCTTAAATCGTTTCACCTTCCCAGGCAGAGGCATAATTAAAAATCTGTTCTTATTTGCCAGCCTTCTTCCTGGTATTGCAATGCAGGTTACTGTTTACAAGATCATGTACAACATGCATTTGATCAACTCCATCCCTGGTTATATCATTCTTCTTTGCGGAACTGATATTATTTCCGTAACGATCTTTATCCAGTTCTTTGAGAATCTTCCAAATTCACTGGATGAATCAGCTATCATGGATGGATGTACATATTTTGGTGTATTTTTTGAAGATCTTACTTCCGCTGTTAAAGCCGGCAATTGTCACCGTTATGATCTTAAAGGGTGTTGGTACTTATAATGAGTATTACATGGCAAACTTATATCTGCAGGACAAGTCACGTCTTGTAACAGTTGCAACTTCACTTTACAAGTTTACAGGTCCTCTTGGAAATCAGTATAACTACATCTGCGCAGGTGTTATCATCACACTTCTTCCGGCATTGATTATCTTTATTCTTTGTCAGAAGCAGATTTACGGCGGACTTGCTGCAGGTTCAGTAAAGGGTTAATGGCAGCAGTTTTACCTAAAAGCTGTAACGAAAAACAAATATATAAGGTGCGCGGCTTTGTACGTGTGCAGAAATGAGGGAAATATGAGCAAAGTTAAAATGATTAGTCCAGAAGTAAAGAACGTACCATGGCAGGAGAAGCCAGAGGGGTTAAAAGGGGCTCCGATCTGGAGATATAGTGAAAATCCGATCATTGGAAGAAATCCAATCGAGGGCGTTGCAAGAATATTCAACAGTGCAGTAATGCCATTTGAGGATGGATTTATAGGTGTATTCCGTGGCGAACAGACAAACGGTATCCCATATATTTATTTAGGCAGAAGCAAGGATGCAATTCACTGGGAGTTTGATTCAAATAAAATCCCATTTGTAGATGAGGATGGAAATCCGTTTATGCCGATCTATGCATACGATCCTCGTCTTGTAAAGGTTGAGGATACATATTATATCATTTGGTGTCAGGACTTCTACGGTGCTTCTATTGGAATGGCAAAGACAACTGATTTTAAGACATTTGTTCGTCTGGAAAATCCATTTATTCCATTTAATCGTAACGCTGTGCTCTTCCCGAGAAAGATTAATGGAAACTTCATTATGCTCTCAAGACCAAGTGACAGCGGACATACACCATTCGGTGATATCTTCCTTTCAGAGAGTCCGGATATGGTTTACTGGGGCAAGCATCGTCATGTTATGGGACGCAGCAGTGAATGGTGGGAAAGTGTAAAGATTGGCGGAGGAGCAGCTCCGATTGAAACATCTGAAGGATGGCTGTTATTCTATCATGGTGTTTCTGGTACATGTAATGGCTATGTGTACAGCATCGGTGGAGCAATCCTTGATATTGACAATCCGTCTATCGTAAAGTATCGCTGTGAGAACTTCCTTTTGACACCAGAAGAGTGGTATGAGGAGAGAGGCTTTGTTCCGAATGTAACATTCCCATGTGCAACGATCCATGACAGTGTTTCTGGTAAGATTGCTGTTTACTATGGATGTGCAGACAGCTATGTAGGACTTGCCTTCACAACAGTTGATGAGATTGTAGATTATATTAAGATACACAGTCATGTAACAGAGTCTGACACTGAGATCGGAAGAAGATAAAAGGCAAACAGGAGGCAGCGTGTCATGCAGGAAATAAATAAAATGAAACAGCAGATACAGGATCATCTCGATAAAGTCATCCTGCCGTTTTGGGAAAGTTTGAAAGATGATGAGTACGGCGGATTTTATGGCTACATGGATTATAGATCTGAACGTGGACAAAAAGGCTGTCAAGGGATGCATTTTAAATAACCGTATTCTTTGGTTTTTTGCAAATGCGTATTTGAACCAAAAGCGTCCAGAGCTTCTTTCTTATGCAAAGCATGCCTATGAAATTTTTAAAGGTGGCATGTCTTGATAAGACATACGGCGGTGTTTATTGGTCTGTTACATTTGATGGAAAGCCTGAGGAAGATATGAAGCATACATATAATCAGGCATTTGCGATTTATGCACTTTCTTCCTATTATGATGCATCAGGTGATAAAGAGGCGCTCGATATTGCATTTAGCATTTATGATGTGATTGAGGCACACTGCAAGGATGATAAGGGATATTTAGAAGCGTTTGACCGCAATTTCCAGCCAGTAAGCAATGAAAAGCTCTCAGAAAACGGCGTCATGGCAGAGAAAACAATGAATACGCTGCTTCATGTATTTGAAGGTTATACGGAGCTGTATCGTGTGACAAAGGATAAGAGGGTAGGAGAAAATCTTCGCTGGATGTTAGACATTTTTGCGAAAAAGGTATATAATCCAGATAAGAAGCGTCAGGAAGTGTTCTTTGACAAGGACTGGAATACACTGATTGATCTGTATTCATATGGTCATGATATAGAGACATCATGGCTTATTGACAGAGGACTGGAGAATTTTGAATGATCCGGCTGTGACAGAAAAGCTCTTCCCCGATTACAGATACACTAGCAGAGCAGATTTACAAAATTGCTTATAAAGATCATTCTGTAATCAACGAATGTGAGAGAGGTGTAGATAATACAACGCGTGTATGGTGGGTTCAGGCAGAATCTGTTCTTGGTTTATGAATTATTATCAGAAGCATCAGAAAGACAGAGTACTTTAAGGCTGTACAGGATATCTGGGAGTATATTCAAACGTACATGGTTGATAAGCGCCCTGGTTCTGAGTGGTTCTGGGATCTTGATGGAAAATAAGCAACCGTCAGACAAAAAGCCAATTGTAGAGCCGTGGAAATGCCCATATCACAATGGACGTATGTGTTTCGAAATGATTAACAGGCTTTAATAGCAGTGAAGAAGACAGGAGGAGATAATACAATGAAGCTTCATGAACAGTATTATGTGGGAAAAAACAAAAGTAGAGAAGCTGATTGCAAAGAAGAATCAGAAGTCAGAATTTTTATAATGGTATTTATGATCGTTACACTGATCCAGTTTTGACAAGAGAGCATATCCCGGTTGAGTGGAAATATGATGTAAATCCAGAGACTAACCCGTATTTTATGGAGCGTCTTGGCGTGAATGCCGTATTTAACTCTGGTGCTATTGAGTTAAACGGAAAATATTATTTAATTGCCCGTGTTGAGGGAAATGACAGAAAATCCTTCTTTGGCATAGCAGAGAGTGATTCACCGGTAGACGGTTTTCGTTTTTGGGATTATCCGGTGCTGCTTGATGATATCTGTCCGGAAGAGACAAATGTTTATGATATGCGTCTGACAAAGCATGCAGACGGCTGGATCTATGGTGTATTTTGTTCTGAGAGTAAAGATACAAAATCAAGTGATCTTTCAGCAGCAGTTGCAGCAGCAGGAATCGTGCGCACAAAGGATTTAAAGCATTGGGAGCGTCTGGACAATTTAAAGACACTTCATTCTCCTCAGCAGAGAAATGTTGTGCTTCATCCAGAGTTTATTCATGGCAAGTATGCATTCTATACCCGTCCAATGGATGATTTTATTGATACTGGAAGTGGCGGCGGAATCGGATTTGGTCTTTGCGAGGACATTGAGCACGCTGTTATTGACGAGGAGATTATCACTAGCAAGAGAAAGTATCACACAATCACTGAGGCAAAGAATGGTGCAGGTGCTGTTCCGATCAAGACAGACCGCGGATGGATTCATATCGCACATGGTGTAAGAAATACAGCAGCAGGTCTTCGTTACGTTATTTACGCATTTGCAACTGCACTTGACGATCCATCTAAGGTAATCGCAGAGCCATCAGGCATGTTAATCGGACCAAGAGATTGGGAGAGAGTCGGTGATGTATCAAACGTTGTATTCACAAACGGTGCGATTGAGAAAGATGGAAATGTGTATATTTATTATGCAGCAAGTGATACAAGACTTCATGTGGCATCTACAACAGTAGATAAACTTATAGATTATGTATTCTCAACTCCATCCGATCCAGGCAGAAGCGTTCTTTGCGTACAGCAGCGCTGCGATTTGATCAGAAAAAATTTAGAATATATCAATAAGTGCAAAGAAGAAGAGTAAAAAAGGAATAAATTAGGATATGGACAATATGACACGATTAAAAAATCTGATGAAGCGAGCCGCAAACGGTGAATCTCTTGTAATCGGTTTTTTAGGTGGTTCTATCACGCAAGGAAGTCTATCGTCAACACCAAAGAATTGCTATGCGTATTTAGTCTATGAGTGGTGGAAAAAATCATTTCCAAACGCGGCATTTTCCTTTGTAAATGGTGGAATTGGCGGTACAACTTCTCATTACGGCGGTGCGCGTGCATGGAAGGATGTACTATGCTATCGTCCTGATATTGTGACGGTTGACTTTTCAGTTAATGATGATGCAAATGAGTTTTTTTGAGGAGACTTATGAGGGAACGCTTCGTCGTCTGCTTGCGGCACCGTCTGCTCCTGCAGTAGTTGTGTTAAACAATGTGTTCTACGATACAGGAAAGAATGCTCAGGATTATCATAACCGCATTGCAGATCACTATGGTATACCGCATGTCAGCATTAAGGACACTGTTTATCCTGATGTGGAAAGCGGTAAGATCGTGCGTGCTGATATCACGCCTGATAATTTGCATCCAAACGATAAGGGACACCGCCTCGTTGCAGATGAAATCTGCAAGCTTCTTGATTCCATAAAGGCAGAGGTGGAAGAAGAAACGATTGCGGGAGAAAATATCGAAGGCAAAAGCACGAAGACAGAGGCATCAGTATTGCTTCCAGCACCACTCACAGAAAATGCTTACGAGCATAGCCGCTTGATTCAGATTCAGGATAACGAAGCTATTCTGGATGGCTTTTGGTTGATCCAATTGAGAAAAAAGGGAATGCTTGATATTTTTGAAAAATGGATGGACAGCAGCGCATACAAATGATAAAATTAGTTTTGAGATCGAATGCAGCTGTCTGGCTGTTCAGTACCGTAAATCGGTACAGCAGCCGGTACCAAAGGCCAAGGCAGTAATTGACGGCGATGAGGCACATGCGGTGATTTTGGATGGAAATTTCACAGAGGACTGGGGTGACTGCCTTTATTTAGAACCACTTCTGCATCATGCAGAAAAGAAGGTTCATAGGATTGAGATTACAGTAACAGATGCAAAGGATATCGTGCGGCCGTTCTATCTAGTATCGCTGATTGTTTCATGAACGACATGTAACCTTGTGACGAAGACTGTGCTGAGCCACAGCGCATTCGAGAAGTTAATCTAGAAAGGACAAGAAAAACATGGACGAGAATGTTAAGAAAATTATGAGTACTGGTGTACATCCCCAATCTTTGATGACGCCACAAAGGCAGAGTTAAAGTCACTTGAGGGCAATGAGGATGAGATCTTTGATCGTTTTTATAGAGAGCTGGAGTTTGGTACAGGTGGTCTGCGCGGTGTAATCGGTGCAGGTACAAACCGTATGAACTTTTACACTGTAGGAAAGGCTACACAGGGTCTTGCAAACTTTATAAATAAGCAGGGTGCTGCAGCAAAGGGCGTTGCAATTGCATTCGATTCTCGCCGTATGTCTCCTGAGTTTGCAGATACTGCTGCATGCGTATTAGCTGCAAATGGAATTAAGGCATATATTTTTGATAGTCTGCGTCCAACACCAGAGCTGTCCTTTGCACTTCGTACACTTGGCTGCACAGCAGGTATCGTTGTAACAGCTAGCCACAATCCGCCGGAATATAATGGATACAAGGTATATTGGGAGGATGGCGCACAGATCACAGCTCCTAAGGATGCACAGATCATTGGAGAAGTAAATGCAATTAAGGATTATGCAGAGATCAAGAAGATGACTACAGAGGAAGCAAAGGCTGCAGGACTCTATGAGGTAATTGGAAAAGAGATTGATGACAAGTATATGGAGGCATTAAAGAAGCTTGTTCTTCATCCAGAGGCAATCAAGCAGATGGCATCTTCCTTAAAGATCGTTTATACTCCACTTCATGGAACAGGAAATGTACCAGTTCGCCGTGTATTAAAGGAGCTTGGTTTTGAGCAGGTAACGGTTGTTCCAGAGCAGGAGCTTCCAGATGGCAATTTCCCAACAGTATCTTATCCAAACCCAGAGGACAAGAAGGCATTTGCACTTGCACTTGATTTGGCAAAGAAGGTTGACGCAGACCTTGTTCTGGCAACTGATCCAGATGCAGACCGTCTGGGTGTATATGCAAAGGATACAAAGACTGGCGAGTATAAGGTATTTACAGGAAATATGTCTGGTATGCTGATTTGCGAGTACGAGATGTCACAGAAGAAGGCACTTGGCATTTTGCCGGATAACGGTGCACTTGTTACAACAATCGTATCCTCTAACATGGCTCAGGCTGTAGCAAAGGAATATGGCATGAAGTTTATTGAGTGCCTGACCGGATTTAAGTATATTGGTGAGCAGATCAAATTCTTTGAGCAGACTGGAAGCAATGAGTATGTATTTGGTTTTGAGGAGAGCTATGGATGCCTCGTTGGAACGCATGCAAGAGATAAGGACGCTGTTGTTGCTGTTATGGCACTTTGTGAGGCTGCTGCTTACTACAAGACTCAGGGCATCACACTGTGGGATCAGATGTTAAACATCTACAACAAGTATGGCTACTACAAGGAAGATTTGTTCACTATGACTTTCAAGGGCGCAGATGGTGCAAAGAAGATGCAGGATATGATGGATGCATACCGTAAGAACACACCAAAACAGGTTGGTGCATATAAGGTACTGCGTCTGCGTGATTACAAGAACGATGTTATCACCGATCTTGCAACTGGCGAGACGACACCGACAGGACTGCCAAAGTCAAATGTACTTTACTTCGAGCTTGAGAATGATGCGTGGTTCTGTGTTCGTCCGTCTGGAACAGAGCCGAAGATCAAGTTCTATGCAGGTATTAAGGGTAATAGTCTTGAGGATTCTGCAAAGAAGCTTGATGAGCTGATGGAAGCAATTCAAAAATGCATAAATTAAACCGTGTGAAAAAAGAAACAAGATTGCTGCAGACTGGCTTTAGGCTGCTAGTCTGCAGTATGTGATGTGAGGAAAATAGAATAATATGAAGATACTGCCTAATAATAGCAGTCTCATCTATAGTGGAAGGATCGACTGGAGCGATCCTTTCGCTATAGTATGGACATATCCGGGAACATTTGTAAAGATTCGATTTAAGGGAAACAAATTAGCGGTTTGTTTGCGCAACAAGAATGAATATTGGGACAATTATCTAGGTGTTGTCGAGGGCGATGTGCAAAATAAGCTTCTGATTCCAAAGGAAGGTGAGGCAACAATTGAGATTCCACTTCAGGAGACACCAGACAATGTGCACGAGGTTTTGATTTTCAAGCGCCAGGATGCCTGTCATGAGTTGACAATTCTTGGCTTTGAGCTTGACGACGATGCAGAGCTTTTAGAGGCAAGTCCACTGCCAAAAAGACGCATAGAAGTGTTCGGTGATTCTGTCTCAGCAGGAGAAGTGTCAGAGGCACTTGACTATGTCGCAAAAGCAGATCCAGAACATAACGGAGAGTATTCAAACAACTGGTATTCCTATGCATGGATGACCGCTCGCATGTTAGATGCTGAGCTTCACGATATCGCACAGGGCGGCGCAGCTCTTCTTGATGAGACAGGTTGGTATCATGCACCGGATTATATCGGTATGGAGACCATCTGGGATAAGATGCGCTACAATCCGGGATACGGCACTGTGACAAAGTGGGAATTTTTCAAAGTATACGCCAGATATTGTAATAGTAGCCATTGGTCAGAATGATTCACATCCAGAAGACTATATGAAAACCGACTACCAGGGCGAGAAGGCACAAAACTGGAGAAAACATTATGGCGAAATTTTTAAAGAAGATAAGAGCTACCTATCCAGATGCATGGATTGTCTGCTGCACGACACTGTTGCAACATGATATCGGCTGGGATATGTCTATCGATCAGGCAGTTCAGGATCTTGGTGACAAAAAGGTTTCTCATTGTGTCTTCAAGAGAAATGGAAAGGCAACGCCAGGACATCTTCGTATTCCAGAGGCAGAGGAAATGGCAAAAGAGCTGTGCCACCATATTCGAACTATTGGAATTGAAGGATACTAAGATTAAAATTAAATGGATGTCGACGAATTGCTTGGTCGTCTAAGAACTTGGCAATTCAAAAAACGAAGGGAATGGTGAAAATATGGAGTTTCCAAAGAACTTTTTGTGGGGAACAGCGGCAAGTGCTTATCAGATTGAGGGACGTGATCCAAATGATGGAAAAGGTCGACCACATCTGGAATATCTATGAGCGTGAGCCAGGTCATATCTATGAAAATCAGACAGGTGATATTGCCTGTGACCATATTCATAGATTTAAGGAGGATGTCGCAATCATGAAAAAGATGGGGCTAAAGGCCTATCGTTTTTCAATGGATGGTCTCGACTTTTGCCGGAGGGAACTGGACGGGTCAATGAGACTGGTGTCAAATTTTACAGCGACTAATTGACGAGCTTCTTGCAAATGGTGTTGAGCCATTTATCAAAAAGTGTAAAGAGAGTGTGTGGAAATACAAAGGTATGTGGGAGGATTTCTCTAATACTGTAGGTTTCTGGGCTGATATGGATGATCCGTATGTTACTTATCACAACACATTTATTGAGTCTGAGTGGTGGGCACTGAAGAAGATCTGGGATAAAGGACTTCTTTATAAAGGATTTAAGATCGTGCCTTACTGTCCGCGTTGTGGAACTCCGCTTTCCGCACAGGAAGTTGCACAGGGATACAAGGATGTTAAGGAGCGTTCAGCAATCGTTCGTTTTAAAGTAAAAGATGAAGATGCATATATTCTTGCATGGACAACAACTCCATGGACTCTGCCATCTAACATTGCACTTTGTGTAAATCCGGAAGAGGATTATGCGAAGGTAAAAGCTGCTGACGGATATACTTACTACATGGCTGTTGCCCTTCTTGATACGGTTCTTGGTAAACTTGGCGATGAGGAGAATGGTGTAAAGGCTTATGAAGTTCTTGAGACATACAAAGGTCAGGATCTTGAGTACAAAGAGTATGAGCCGCTTTATCAGTGTGCTTATGACTGCGCCGCAAAGCAGAATAAAAAATGCATTTTATGTAACATGTGATACTTATGTAACATTGACAGATGGTACCGGAGTTGTTCATATCGCGCCTGCATTTGGTGAGGACGATGCGAAAGTCGGACGTAAATATGACATGCCATTTGTTCAGTTAGTAGATGAAAAAGGTGAGATGGGCAAGACAACTCCATTCGCCGGATTATTCGTGAAGAAGGCAGACCCGGAAGTGTTAAAAGACCTGGACGGACGAGGACTTCTTTTCGATGCACCGAAGTTCGAGCACAGCTATCCACACTGCTGGAGATGTGACACGCCGCTTATTTACTACGCTCGTGAATCATGGTTCATCAAGATGACAGCAGTTAAGGATGACCTGATCAGAAATAACAATACAATCAACTGGATTCCGGAAAGCATCGGTAAAGGACGCTTTTGGTGACTGGCTTGAAAATGTTCAGGACTGGGGCATCAGCCGTAACCGTTACTGGGGAACTCCTCTGAATATCTGGGAGTGTGAGTGTGGATGCCAGCATTCGATCGGAAGTATTGAAGAGCTGAAATCTATGTCTGATAACTGCCCGGATGAGATCGAGCTTCACCGCCCATATATTGATAATGTGACGATTAAGTGTCCGAAATGTGGAAAAGAGATGCACCGTGTACCAGAAGTGATCGACTGCTGGTTCGACAGTGGATCCATGCCATTTGCACAGTATCACTATCCATTTGAGAATCAAGAACTGTTCGAGAAACATTTCCCGGCAGACTTCATCTCAGAGGCGGTAGACCAGACTCGTGGATGGTTCTACTCACTGCTTGCGATTTCAACTCTGATATTCAACAAAGCTCCTTATAAGAACGTTATTGTTCTTGGACATGTTCAGGATGAGAATGGTCAGAAGATGAGTAAGTCCAAAGGAAATGCGGTAGATCCGTTCGATGCACTGCAGACGTACGGAGCAGATGCGATCCGCTGGTATTTCTACATTAACAGTGCGCCGTGGCTGCCGAACCGTTTCCACGGAAAACGCAGTGACAGAGGGACAGCGTAAGTTCATGGGAACTCTGTGGAATACTTATGCATTCTTTGTACTGTATGCGAATATTGATGAATTTGATGCAACAAAATATACATTAGAGTATGAGAAGCTGTCTGTCATGGACAAATGGCTTCTGTCAAAGCTCAACTCTGCGATTAAAGCAGTAGATGAGGATCTGGCAAAATCTACAAGATTCCGGAAGGCTGCAAAGGCACTTCAGAGTTTTGTTGATGACATGAGTAACTGGTATGT
>ENA-OQES01000712-OQES01000712.1-human-gut-metagenome-genome-assembly--contig:-NODE-712-length-13360-cov-1.977783_pt1 | contig 13360 bp, 21 predicted proteins | sample MGYA00242798_ERZ504641 | MGnify/ENA primary metagenome ERZ504641 (study PRJEB26092, sample SAMD00036327) | human gut metagenome | host: Homo sapiens | study: EMG produced TPA metagenomics assembly of... | reverse complement strand
CGCAGATCATCTCCGGAGAGTTAAAAGAAAATGATATATTGCCGTCCGTGAGAACGATGGCAAAGGAACTGAAGATCAGTGCACTTACTGTGAAGAAAGCATATGACAATCTGGAAGCAGAGGGCATGACAGTCACAGTTCATGGGAAAGGAACGTATGTAGCGGCTTCGAATACACAGCTGATGGAAGAAGAGCGCAGGAAAGAGGTTGAGGCGGATCTGGAAGCAGCAATTCAGAAGGGAAGGCGCTGCGGAATGAAGGAGGAAGAGATCCGTTCGTTGTTTGAACTCATCATGGAGGATGAATGATTATGTTGGAGATTAAAGGAGTAAAGAAAAGCTACGGTGAATTTCAGTTAGACTGTTCGTTAAATGTAGAAAAAGGAAGAATCACCGGTCTGGTTGGAGAGAACGGAGCCGGTAAGAGTACTTTGTTCAAGGCAGTGCTCGGACTCATTTCTTATGATGCCGGTGAGATAAAGATCCTGGGAAAAATACCGGAAGAGTTAAGTGAAAAAGAGAAAGAGGAGCTGGGAGTCGTCCTGGCAGAAGCCGGATTCAGTGGATACTTGAAAGGGAAAGATGTTGAGGCAGTCCTTGCCAAATTGTATCCAAAGTTTGAAGCAGAAAAATTCCATCAGATGTGTGAAGAATATCAGATTCCGTTGGATAAATTTATAAAAGAGTACTCAACAGGAATGAAAGCAAAGCTGAATCTGATCATTGCATTGACACATCAGGCAGAATTCCTGATGCTGGATGAGCCGACAGCAGGGCTTGATGTCGGAGCGAGAGAAAGGATGCGGGATATTTTAAGAGAGTATATGGAAGAAGAACCGGAGAGAAGTATCCTGATTAGTTCACATATTTCTTCGGACTTAGAACATCTGTGTGATGACATTTATGTGATACATAAAGGAAAGATTGTACTTCATGAAGCGATGGATACGATTCTTGAAAAATATGCAGTGTTGAAGGTCAGTGAGGAACAATATCAGGCAGTGGATAAAAGGTATCTTTTGAAAGAGAAAAAAGAGCTTTTTTGGAGTTGCCTGTCTGACGAACGAGAAGCAGTATTATATAGAAAATTATCCGGAAATCGTAGTAGAGAGCGGATCACTCGATCAGGTGATCCTGATGTTGACAGGGGGCGAAAGATGATGAAAGGAATCAGAGGGCTTTTGGAAAAGGATTTTCGATTGTTTTTTCGACAGGGTGGTAATCTTTTTTTGGTGTTAGTGTTTGTAGCATTGTTTTTTATACTTACAGGAAAAAAAGGCAGCTGCTTTCATTGCAATGTATATCCCATCTGTTCTGGCGATATATTCAGGTAATACGATCAGTTATGATGAAAATGGCCATGGTTACACATATTTATTTTCTTTACCCGTAAATAAAAAAATTATATGTCAGAGAAAAAGTATATTTTTTTGCCTTTATCATGACAGCATGTGGATGGTGCATTGGAATGATCTGTGCAGGAATTATGGTACTTATAAATCCTGAAGAGGTGTTTGATCTGGAAATGCTGGCAATGGAGTGATCACATTTTTTCGTATTTCAGGCAATTGCGGGAATTATGATCGCGATCAGGATAAGGTTCGAAGGAGAGAAAGGGCGAATTGTGCTGCCAATCGCAATTTTAATTATTTTTGCGATTGTTATACAATTAGATCTTTTGGTGAAGACTAACTTGGGATTAAAAGAAAGTATTCTGCATATGATAGGGGGGAAATTAGGGGGATTTTGAAATCGGGATTGCCCTCATTGTGCTAAGTCTGCTTATATGGTTTGCTTCGTATAAGTATAGTATGAGCGCTATGAAGAAGAAAGAGATTTTAAGATAGGTGTGGCTAAAAATGATCCATTGAAAAATAATGATTATAAAGATGTAATAGCTACCAAAAATATGAGAAAAACTTTGTGGAAAAATAGGATTGTATTTCGTAAGAGTCCCTTGTAAAATAACGGACAAGGATGAAAAGAAAAGGAGAATATCTTAAGTAGTCAAATTTATTGACTAATATGATTAAATGTGTTTGAATATACTCAAAGTAGTAAATTGTTATGAACACATCAAATATCACAAATTACAAGCCAAAAGATTTTGCTGAACTGTTAGGTGTATCTGTAAAAACATTACAGCGTTGGGATAGAGACGGAACTCTAAAGGCAAACCGAACTCCAACTGATAGACGTTATTACACTTATGACCAATATCTGCAATTCAAAGGAATAAGTACTGAAGATGACCAACGTCAGGTAGTTATTTATGCCAGGGTATCTACAAGAAATCGAAAAAGATGATTTAACTAAAACCAGGTTGCAATTTTTACGACAGTTTTGTAATGCCAAAGGTATTATTGTAGACCAGTGTATTGAAGATTATGGAAGTGGCCTTAATTACAATCGTAAAAAGTGGAACGAATTATTAGATGAAGTGATGGAACTAAAAAATCAAAACCTCGTGCAGGATATTGTTTCAATACTCCATGTGTTCTCTTGCAGGTTGTATGGACTTCGTAAGTATAAAAAACAAATAGAAAGGGATGAGGAAATTGCTAAAGAGCTTCAAGACGGAAATAAATCCGTCAGAGGAACAGAAAGTCAAGATTCACAAGACGATAGGAACTTGTAGATTCATTTATAATTTCTATCTTGCCCATAATAAAGAACTTTACGACAACGGTGAAAAGTTTATGAGCAGTAACAGGTTTAGAGTCTGGCTTAACAATGAATATCTTTCTGAGCATCCGGAGTATTCGTGGATCAAGGAAGCTTATTCAAAAGCAGTAACACAGTCAGTAAATAATGGACAAACTGCTTTTACAAGATTTTTCAATCACGAGAGTGCTTTTCCTAAGTTCAAAAAGAAAGGCAGATCTGATGTAAAGATGTATTTTGTAAAGAATAATCCAAAGGATTGTCGTTGCGAAAGGCATAGAATCAATATTCCGTCACTTGGTTGGGTCCGTATCAAAGAAAAAGGATATATTCCAACAACTAAAGACGGATATGTGGTTAAAAGCGGCACGGTCTCAATGAAAGCTGACAGATACTATGTTTCAGTTCTTGTAGAAATTTCTGATAACAAGATTGCTGATAATTCCAATGCAGGAATTGGCATAGACCTGGGATTAAAGGATTTTGCCATTGTTTCTAATGGTAAGACTTATAAGAACATCAACAAGTCAGCAAGACTGAAAAATGCTTGAGAAACAACTTATTCGGGAACAGAGATGTCTCTCCCGTAAGTATGAAAATCTAAAGAAAGGAGAAGTCACTCAAAGGACGAATATACAAAAACAAAAGCTCAAGGTACAGAAACTTCATCATAAAATAGATAATATCCGTACTGATTACATTAACAAGACAATCGCTGAGATAGTGAAGACCAAGCCATCTTATATAACGATCGAGGACTTAAATGTAACTGGTATGATGAAGAATCGACATCTTTCGAAAGCAGTTGCATCACAAAAGTTTTATGAATTTAGAACAAAGCTTCAAATCAAATGCAATGAAAATGGGATCGAACTTCGAGTAGTAGATAGATGGTATCCATCATCTAAAACCTGTCACTGCTGTGGCGCTGTCAAAAAGATTTAAAGCTTTCAGATAGAATATTCAAATGCAGTTGCGGTTATGTCGAAGACAGAGATCTCAATGCTGCACTTAATTTGAGAGATGCACTAACTTACGAAGTTGCATAACTAAAACGCAAACGTGAGTATGTACCGAAGGCTATTTTCGGGAATTTACGACTGTGGAGTGTACAAGAACTTGTGAGTAGATATGATTTCGGTCAATCAAAAACATACACGGTGAAGCAGTAAGTAGAACTCGTGAGAGTCTACGTTATCTCGATGCGAGTATATTTACACACATTTTGAGTGGCAGATTCTTATGGGAACTAATGAAAAAGATATGACTGCCGGATCTCCCGGAAAACTGATCATAACTTTTGCCATACCAATGATGCTTGGAAATATTTTTCAGCAGTTTTATACAATGGCAGACACCATGATTGTCGGACAAGTGGTAGGAGTTAAAGCACTGGCGGCAGTAGGTGCCGGAGATTGGCTGGTGTGGCTGGTGTTGGGGATCATGACAGGTATCACACAGGGTTTTTCTATTCTTGTATCTCAATATTATGGAGCAAGGGAAAAAGAAAATCTGAAATGCGCAGTGGCGAAAAGCTATATCATGACAGCATTACTGTCTGTGGTCGTACTCGCAGTAAGTGAAGGTACAGTTTATCATGTTCTTTTATTCTTACAGACACCGGATAATGTCATTGATCTGACAATGCTATATTTGCGGCTGATCTTTGCGGGAATCCCGATCATAGCTGCTTATAATATATTTGCAGCGATCCTTCGGGCACTTGGAAACAGCAGATCTCCGTTGATCGCAATGACAGTGGCAGCAGTGATCAATGTGGGACTGGATCTGTTATTTGTGGCGGTTTTTGGCTGGGGTATAGCCGGAGCAGCAGTGGCAACCGTTATCGCACAGGGATTTTCAGCCTTGTACTGTTTGATCGTATTACGTAAAATCCCGGATATCCGCCTGGAAAAGAAGGACTTTTACAGGCAGCCCTCTATGAGCCTGCGGCTTTTGGAACTGGGAGTTCCTCTTGCGATACAGAATGTGATCATCTCCGTGGGAGGACTTGTGGTACAGTATGTGATCAATGGATTTGGTTTTCTGTTTGTGGCGGGATTTACGGCATCGAACAAGCTGTATGGGGTTTTGGAGATGGCTGCCGTTTCATATGGATATGCTATTACAACCTATGTAGGCCAGAATCTTGGTGCAAAGAAATATCAGAGGATTCGAAAAGGTGTGCGCAGCGGCACTTATATGGCAGTGCTCACTTCGGCTTTCATTTCCGGTATGATGGTGTTGTTTGGACGTAATGTACTGTCCCTGTTTGTATCCGGTGAACCGGATCAGACCCGACAGGTATTGGATATAGCATATAAGTATTTGTTTATTATGGCTGCTTTTTTTGTGGGTGCTGTATCTGCTGTATGTGTATCGTTCCGCTATCCAGGGCCTGGGTAATACTTTGATTCCGCTTGCCAGCGGCATTGCAGAATTTATAATGCGTGTCAGTGTTGCGCTGCTGCTGCCAAAAATGATCGGCGAAGATGGAATATACTATGCAGAGATCTGTGCATGGAGCAGCGCAGCTGATTTTATTATTCGTAAGTTATATGATCATTATACGGAAATATAAAGAAGTCACTGTTCATACATAATGTCATTTACTTGAGGAATCTATAATGATATACAGGCGGAAAATATCCGGGTTTTAATATGAATGTTCAGATATTTCATATTTGACAGAAAACTATTTATATGAAAAAGAAAAGTATGATATTATGTACTTATTCGTTGCAACTATGAAAATTGAATAGTCAGAAGGGTGTATAAAGTACTTAATAAGGAATCTGGTGAAATGCCAGAACAGCCACCGCTACTGTGACAGGGACGAAAACCAAAATATCACTGGAGAGATCCGGGAAGATGGTAAGTAGGATGAACTGGAGTCAGGAGACTTGCCTTTTTGACAGAATAATTCTGATTCGGATGGGATACAGAAAAATAATAAGCTCTGCCTGAGGTAGAGGTTTATTTTTGTGCTGATATGATGCTGAATCATATCAGTTTTTTTATTTTAAACACAATAAAAGGATGAAAATGAGGAGGAAGGAAGATGGGAAAAGTAATTGCAAAGCGTTTTATATTTATGATTCCGGTAGTGCTGGCGGTTACAATTTATTACTTTTTATGCTGAGTTTTATATCGGCAGGTGATGCTGCCAGAGTGCTGGCGGAGGAAAAAATACGAGCATCCGTCACCGGAGCAGATAGAAGAAGTACGGCATGAGGAAGGACTGGATCAGCCGGTGCTGGTACAATACGGGAAATGGCTGGATCAGGCACTTCATGGCGATTTTGGAAAATCATATTCTACCAGAAAACCGGCTTTTGAGGAATTAAAAAGATATTTTCCACAGACATTTAAACTGGCAGTTACTTCGTTTTTATTGTTGATGATCGTATCAGTCCCTCTTGGAATTTTGTCGGCAATTTACGAAAACAGAGTTCTGGATAAAGTCATTCGCATTTTGTCGTCCCTCAGTGTATCTATGCCGTCTTTCTGGATCGGTCTGATGCTGCTATATATATTTGGAGTAAAGCTAAAAGTGATTTCCGTGATCGGAGGAGATGCCGGAGGCATCCCGATTCTTGCGGCATTTGCCATGGATATCAGTTTCTTTGGAATTATGACGAGATTGATCCGTACCAATATGATACAGGTGCTGAAGCAGGATTACATACGTGCCAGCAGAGCTAAGGGATTGTCATCTGTAAATGTAATTTTGCGTCATGGTCTGAAAAATATCCTGATTCCTGTGCTGACACGTCTGGTATCAATTGTGATCGGTTTTTTGCTGTGGCTCAGCTGTGATAGAAAGTATTTTTCAATTCAGGGAATCGGAAATCTGGCATTGAAATCCGTGATCTCAAAAGACACTCCGGTGCTGCAATGTTTTATCTTTATTCTGGCTGTTGGCATTGTAGTATTAAATTTTCTTGTGGATATCGCCTATTCTGCGATTGACCGGCGAATCCAGTTAAAGTAAAGGAGAGATCATAGAATGGGAAGCAGAAGAAAGCAGAAAACAGAAAAAATGCATGATCCAGAATCTGTACTGGAAACAGGTATTCCGGTCACCAAAAACAAAAATAGGATTGATGGTGGTCATAATTTTTGTATTGGCAGCTATTTTTGCACCTGTACTGGCGCCACATGATCCACTGCTTGTGGATGTTTCGATAAAATTAAAGAATCCGTCGGCGGCATATCCTTTAGGTACTGATCAGCTGGGACGATGTATTTTATCAAGACTTCTCTGGGGCAGCCGGTATTCACTGAGCTATAGCTTTACGGTGCTTCTGATCACCGTATGTGTCGGGGTGCCGATCGGACTGTTTGCCGGATATGTAGGTGGAAAAATCGATTCGATAATTATGAGGATCATTGATGTATTTATGGCTATGCCGGTCTTTATTGTGGCACTTGCCATTGCAGGAACCGTAGGAGCCAGCGGCGCTCATTTGATCCTGTCCTTATCGGTCGTATCCTGGGCAGAATATGCAAGGCTTGCCCGTGCATTGACACTTCAGGTAAAAAAATAAAAATTATATGACCGCACTAAAAGCCGGAGGCTGCGGCCACGCAAGGATCATATTCAGGCATGTATTGAGAAATATCCTGCCATCTGTGATCGCACTGGCAACAATGGAAATCGGTTCGATCATTCTGTCAATTGCCGGTTTTTCCTTTATCGGCCTTGGTGTGCAGGCACCGACACCGGAATAGGGGGATCATGCTTAGTGACAGTAAAAGTTATATCCAGACTTATCCAAGACTGATGTTTTATCCGGGTATACTGATCATGATCATTGTTCTGGCATTTAATTATCTGGGGGAGGGAATACAAAATGGAACAGACAAAAAATGATGTTCTAAAGGTAAAAAGATTACATGTGGAGTTTCAGACCTCTCACGGAATGGTTCATGCAGTAAAAGATGTCAGCCTGGAAGTAAAGCGCGGAAGGATCCATGCCCTGGTGGGAGAAAGCGGAAGCGGCAAGTCAGTTACCTCTCTGACGATCATGAATCTGCTTGCAGGAAATGGAAAGGTGATATCCGGAGATGTGACACTGAACGAAAAGAGTCTTCTGAAGTTATCAGGAAAAGAAAAACGACAGTTATACGGAGACAGGATCGGAATGATCTTTCAGGATCCGACCGCTGCTCTTGACCCGCTTTTTACAGTTGAACAACTGCTTCTGGAAGGACTGAGAAAACATCACAGAATGAGCAAAAAAACAGGCAAGGGAAGCAGCGTTGGAAAGTCTGCGGATGATGAATCTGCGTGATCCGGAAGAACTGATGAAGAAAAAACCTTACGAATTGTCTGGTGGTATGTGCCAACGTGTTATGATCGCCATTGCCATGTCCATGAAACCGGATTATCTGATCGCAGATGAGCCGACGACAGCATTGGATGTAACCGTACAGAAGCAGATCCTGGAAGAAATCTATCAGCTATCTAGGAAAGAAAATCTGGGCGTGTTATTTATTACGCATGATTTGGGTGTGGTGGCAGAGATCGCAGATGATGTTTCGATCATGAAAGACGGCGAAATAGTGGAAACGGAACAGTTGAAGAGATCGTTTTATCATCCGCAGCATTCATATACTAAAAAAAACTGTTGGATGCAGGTTTTATAGGGGAAAAGTATGAGTACGTTACATAAAGACAGAACAGTTTCAAAAAAAATATTATGGCAAGTAAAAAAAATTGTGAAGGCAGTGGATGATGTAAGTCTGGAAATCCATGCAGGATCATCCATGGCTCTGATCGGTGAAAGTGGAAGTGGTGAAAACTACATTCGGAAAGCTGATCGCCGGCCTGGAGAAACCTACAGATGGAAAATTCTGGTTTCAGGGACAGGAAATGCAGGATTTGTCTGAAAAGCAGTTTCGTCCATATCGCAAGAATCTTCAGATGGTCTTTCAAAGCAGCAGCGGGGTATTTGATCCCGGTTATACCATTGGAGAAAATATTCTGGAAATTTTGAAATTACATGAAAAACTGCAAGAGGGAGAGTATGAAGAACGGGTAAAAGAAGCTTTGATCCAGACGGGGCTTGATCCGGATATTCGCAACCGTTATGTTGGACAGATTTCAGGAGGTCAGTGTCAGAGAGCTAATATTGCGAGAGCATTAGTATTAAGACCGGAACTTGTGATCTGTGATGAACCGGTATCCAGTCTGGATTATTCCATACGAAAGCAGATCCTGCATCTGTTAAATGAGCTGCAGGAAAAATATGAGATGACCTATTTACTGATCACTCACGATCTGTCCAATGTTCCATATCTCTGCAAAGAAGTGGCTATTATGTATCAGGGACGCGTGGTCGAGTTTATCGATCATACGGACAGCTTAAAGGAGACTGCCGTACATCCTTATACAAAAGATCTGTTTGATTCTATTCCGGTAAAAGAACCGAAAATGCGAAGAATCGGATCGCAGGAAAAGAAATATTTTCAGATACCATTCCGGAACAGGGCTGCCCATATCAGAACCGGTGCAGAAGATGTACAAATATATGCAGAGAGCAGATACCGGAATTGACAGAAATTGAAACAGGACATTTTGCGGCATGTCATATGCTGTAAAATATAAAACAAACAAAGGAGAAGAAGAAATGAAGAAAAGACGTGTAGCAAAACTGATAGCATTGAGTATGGTGGCGGCAACTTTACTGACAGGTGTCAATGTACAGGCAAAAGAGGAAAAAGTAGTTACGGCAATGACATCCATTGATCTGACTCCTGAACTTTGTGATCCTACAAAAAGTGGTCCGGACTTTCGTCTTTATGAAATGATCTATGATCCACTGGTGCGTTATGGAGAAAATGGAGAAATTAAACCGGCATTGGCAGAATCCTGGGATATCAGCAAAGATGGCACAACCTATACGTTTCATTTAAGAAAAGATGTGAAATTCTCAGACGGTACAGTGTTTAATGCAGACAATGTGATGTGGAATTATAACAGATGGGTGGAACAGGATGTGATCGGTAACTTTTCAGCCAAACTGGAAAATGTTACAAAGGTAGATGATTATACTGTAGAATTTAAGTTTGCAGAACCATGCTATACACTGCTGATCGAATTCAGCTATCCAAGACCATTTCGTTTCACCTGTGAAAGTGCACTGGATGAAGACGGAGAATTTTGTCAGGAAGTGGGTACTGGAATGTGGATGATCGACAGTTATGAAAGCGGTCAGGAGGTTGTCCTGGTACCAAATCCTAATTATTACGGTGAGAAACCAAATATTGATAAAGGTAGTTCTGAAACAGGTGGTAGACGGTGATTCCAGAGTGAATGGCACTTCAGAGTGGAGAGGCAGATCTGAATCTTCAGGATATCCCCATCCGAAAAAGCTTCAGTATTATCCAAGGCAGATAAAAAAATTTATCGACAGAACAGCAGGTTTCCACACTTTCTTACTATCTGATCGAAAATTATGATACACCGGCGCTTCAGGATATAAACGTACGTCAGGCACTGAATTATGCAACAAATAAAGAAAGCATTGTAAATGATCTGCTGGATGGTTACGGCAATCCGGCAACCGGACTTATGTCTCCGACAGTTCCTTATGTAACAGAAGAAAACAGCAAGGGCTATCCATATGATCCGGATAAAGCAAAGGAATTGTTAAAGGAAGCAGGATATGAGGATACAGACGGAGATGGTATTGTAGAAAAAGACGGAGAACCACTGAGCCTCAGACTGGTATTCCAGACTGAAGAATATGCTTCCTGGAAGTCACTGTGTGAATACCTGAAATCTGAATATGAGAAGGTTGGTGTGGGTGTTGAACTGGTAGAAAAAGAATCTGCAGCTTACTTTGATGAGATCTGGAACACCAGAGACTACGATCTGTGCATTTACCGCAGCTATGAAGACTCCTGGATGCCTCATGGTTTCCTGAAATCAATGTTCTATGCGGAAGATGGAGCAAAGGCAGTAAACTGGTACGATGAGGAACTGAACAAAGATCTCGGAGAAGTATTAAAAACACAGGATGAAGAAAAACGTACGGAATTATACGATAAGATCCTTACACGTATCAACGATCAGGCAGTAACTGTGCCGCTGTATTATCCGAACCGTGATTATATCTATAACAATACCAGACTGACCAATGTAGAGCTTGCACCGACTGCCTATGAAGGCATTAACTGGGCAACACTGGATGTAGTGGAGTAAAAAAATGTTTGAAAAAATCGAGAATAAATGGACAGAAGATTCCGGTGATTATGATGATATGATCCAAAAACAATTGAGTAACAAAAGAACGGTATCTCACTGGACAAAAGAATTGAAAAGACTTCTTGGACCTGAGCCCCTTCGTATTTTAGAAGTGGGCTGCGGCCCGGGTTTTATGAGCATCATAGCAGCGCGTCTGGGACATGATGTAAAAGCGATAGATGGTTCATCAGGAATGGTAGAAAAAGCCAGAAGGAATATGCGACAGTATCATCAACAGGTGGAAATCTGTGAGGAAGATGGTGTAACCTTGCCATTGGAACAAGAACAAAGCTATGATGTGATACTTTCCAGAGATGCGGTGTGGACATTATATGATCCGGAAAAAGCTTTCAGACGCTGGAAGGCTGTATTAAAACCAGGTGGAAGGATCATTTATTTTGATGGGGACTATCGTACCATCGAACCCACATTGAAAAAATAAGATCCATATGAAAATTGCTGATTTTCTTATTTATGTTACAGAAAGAAAAACATATGGATCTGACGTGAAGGAAAACAGCGGAATTTATGAAAAGCTGCCATTTACATCGCAGAAGCGTCCGGAAACGGACTTTCAGATATTAAAAAAGGTACGCTTTGCCAGGATCCAGATCAGAGAGAACCGCTGGCTAAACAGACCATGGACGATGGATTTCTGGAAATACGGATATCAGGGGAAAAAATTTATTGTAATAGCCACAAAGAAGGAGAAGTGACATGCAAAACGATAAGATCAAAGAGTACTGGGAAGGAGAAGCTGGCATTTACAGCGAAGGGATCAAGGCAGAATTGAAAAGTGAAACAGCAGAAAACTGGAAGAATCTGATTCTGGAGTATGCGCCGGAAAAAGAACATCTGGAAGTACTGGATGTAGGCTGCGGGCCGGGAATTTTTTGAAATTATGCTGGGAAAAGAAGGACATCATGTGACCGGGATCGATATTACTGAAAATATGATCCATGAAGCAAAGGAAAATGTAAAGGCAGCAGGTTTATCCGCAGATCTGATGACTATGGACTGCCACAATCTGAATTTCCCGGATGAGACATTTGATATGGTTATCTGCAGAAATATCACATGGACGCTGGATGATCCACAGAAGGCTTACAAGGAGTGGCTGCGTGTACTGAAAAAAGGGCGGACGCCTTTTGGTATCGGACGCCTGCTGGTATCTGCATCTTTATGATGAAGAAAAGAAAAAGATTTACGAGGCACATGATGCTGCCATGTGGGAAAAATACGGAAGAGGTATCCATGCTCATGAAGATGCGGAAACAGGGAAAGAGCTCAGCAGTAAGCTGTTTATGAGTGATAAAAAGCGCCCGGCATGGGATCTGGATCACATGATGGAGATCGGCTTTTCCAAAGTGTTTGCCCTGAAGGACATCAGTGATATTTCCAGAACTTCCATGGATCGTGAGCTGAATAAGCTGACACCTCAGTTTTAGTGGGTGGAGAAAATAAGCGGACCGGCGTTAAATAAAACGCTGGACCCGCTCCATTGTAGTTTTAGAATAAAGATATCCGTCAGTACATCACCGGTTTCCAGAGAATGGTTGGCGTTTTGGGTGAGAAAGAGAGGTACATCTTTCTGCGCTGCCAGTTTCTGGATGGAATCGGTTTCGGCCCAGGGATCTGCGGTGCCGTGGAAGGCAATGCTTCCGGCAAGTGGGAGGGAAAAGGTCTCTGCAAGAGGTGTAAACAGGATACTTTTTACAGTCAGATCGTGTCTGGAAGCATAGGCAGAGGAGATGACTGTACCAATGCTTTTGGAAATAAACAGAATGCTGCCATAGGAATTCCAGTCGATGCTGCCTAAGGAGCGTTCTGTTTGTTCCAGGGCGAGGTCAAAGGCCTGTTTCATTTTTTTTTCAGGATCTCCTTTGACATTTTCCGGGAGGGTGCCATAGGATACAGTGTGGATTTTGTAGCCGTGTTTGCTGGCAAGGCGGCTGGTATAGTACAGAAGCGGCTTGTCAGCAGTGTATCCGATGCCCGGAAAAACAACAGCTAATTTCGGGGCATTTTTGTCTGCTCCGGCTGTATGAGAGGAAACTTTTGCATAGAGCATCTGCAGCTGAAGCTTTTCCTGAAGCTCCTTTAAGGTAATGGAGATCGTACAGGAATCGGATGGAAGATAATCATAATCGGTAACAATGTCGTCCTCTTCCATGGAATAAACAATGTGTGAGGAACCCATGAGTTCCATGTCTTCTTCAATATCTGAAAGTAATTCTTCGTATGATTTCATTTTAATTCAAACCTTCTTAGTTTAAAAAATCGTTTACTTTTTACAGATGCTTCTATTATACTGGATTCATTGAATGACAGCAAGAGCCGGCAGAGAGAAGTTAAACCTTGCTTTTATTCTGCCTGCACGATATACTAATATAATATATATCTGACTAATGGAGGGTTTTACAAATGAAAATTGCAGCAACAT
>ENA-OQES01000710-OQES01000710.1-human-gut-metagenome-genome-assembly--contig:-NODE-710-length-13380-cov-1.660303_pt1 | contig 13380 bp, 21 predicted proteins | sample MGYA00242798_ERZ504641 | MGnify/ENA primary metagenome ERZ504641 (study PRJEB26092, sample SAMD00036327) | human gut metagenome | host: Homo sapiens | study: EMG produced TPA metagenomics assembly of... | reverse complement strand
ATCTTCTTCCCCCCAACGCTCTACGTACATCAAGTTTGGATGAGACTTACCGGAAGTGTTGCTGGAAGTAGCAACAAAATAGCCTTTCGGTACAGTTCCAAGGTATTTTCCAGTTTTGTCATAGTATTTTGCAGCACGTCTTGTCTGGAAGACAGCTTCAACAGTGCCATCACCGTCTACGTCAACATTGTACAAACCACATTCTGTTAGAGGTGTAAATGCTCCGGTACCAGTAGCTCCATCAATCCAACCATACATACCGTTGCAATAAATCCCTGATAATCGGCTCCAGCGCCGTTTCCAGCCCAGGAATCTGTCCATGCAAAAATAGCATTTACTGGGAGTGTTCCGATAACATCAGATCCTCCGTTTGTTCGTGTGAATTTTAAAGGCACGACCGCTTTTGTTTACAAATAAAGTTCCCATAATAAAATCTCCATTTTTAATTCATAAATGTAATAATCGATTATTCAATTATTAAAAAGAAATTATATGTGGGAATGTAAACTGAATTACCAAAAAAATTTAAAATGTTAAGTTGTAAATTCAGATACAATTCTGACTATATTAATTTTAGAAAAATATCTCGACATAATATATCAATTATGGTACAATCCTTTCAAGCATTATATTTCCAAGATCTTGAAGGTTTGTACCATTTCTAATTTCAATATATTTTCTAGGAATTTTCAATGCTTGAATTACCACAATGAACAAGCAGAAGGGATTCTTAGAAAGCTTAGAAAAAGTCAGGAGGAGAGTCCTTTCGAACACAGAAGAAGGAGGATACTGAATGACAAAAAGTATGAAAGCAGTAAGGGACAGAAAAACGGATAACAGAAGAATCTCACAAAATATGGAGAAAGCCTTTAAGAAAATGGCGCAAGTATTTGGATATCCAAATCGCGAGTACAAAGACCGGGTGTTCCGAATGTTGCTGAAGGATCCCAAAGTAGCATTGGAAGTTTACAACGCTATGAATGGAACTTCGTACGATAATCCAGACGAACTGATTATAACAACGTTGGAAAATGCAGTTTATCTGGGTATGAAGAATGATGTGTCATTTATATTGGGAACACAGTTGGTTCTATACGAACATCAATCAACGCCAAATCCTAACATGCCGTTACGGAATCTGGCATATGTGGCTTGCGTTTATATGGCGTATGTATTTGGGGATAATTTGTATGGACGGAAGTTAATTAAGATTCCTGAACCGAGATTTGTGGTATTCTATAATGGAAGGGACAAGATGCCGGAACAAAGTGTTTTACGTTTATCCGATGCTTATGAAAGTAAGTCGGAAGAACTGGATTTGGAACTGAGGATCCGATTCATAAATATAAATCCTGGATATAATGAGGAAATGGTAGAAAAAAGTCCGACATTATATCAATATGTGAAATTTGTAGATACAGTCCGCAAATATCAGCAGGAAATGTCATTCCCGGAAGCTGTGGAAAAGGCAATTGATGAATGTATAAAAAAGGGTATTCTTGCGGAGTTTTTTAAGGAAGAACAGAGCAGAGGTGTTAAGGGTGAGCATATTTGAGTATGATGAAGAAGAACATATGAGGCAGGAACGAGAAGAAAGCAGGCAGGAAGGCTTTGAAGAGGGCGAAAAATGTGGTGAAGAACGTGGGGAAATGCGAATGGCAGAATTAATTACAGTGTTAAATCGACAAGGTAGAACGGAAGACATTGTAAAAATGGCTGCGGATTCCGAATATAGAAAGAAATTGCTGGAAGAATTTCACCTTGATTAAAAATTTTATAGAAACCAGATGCTGTGTTAATGTCCAGCATCTGGTTTTCTTTACATTTGCAATATATTATGGCCACTAATGTGCTTATAGCGGTCGCCAGTATGCCGGGGCCGACGATGGCAGCAGGATTGATACTGCCGTACTGGCTGCGGTAGGCAATGACATTTACAGGAATGAGCTGCAGGGATGATATATTAATGATAAGAAATGTGCACATTTCATTGCTGGCGGTTCCCGGGAGCGCGCACGTTTTTCCCGGGAGGTGGTATTTGCGGCGGTCGTCTTCCAGATTTTTCAGTTCTTCCATTGCGTTCAGTCCGGCAGGTGTCGCAGCCCAGCCAAGTCCCAGAATGTTAGCAATGATATTCGTGGTGATGTGGGTGGCAGCAGGGTGATTGTCCGGAAGATTTGGGAACAGGAAATGAATCAGTGGCTTCAACTTTCGAGAAAGCTGTTCGATGATGCCGGCTTTTGTTGCAATTTCCATAAGCCCTACCCAGAAGGACATGATACCGATCATAGTAATGCATAGCGTGATTGCTTCCTTGGAAGAATCCAGTGCGGCATTGGTGATGTCGGGCATGCGTCCGGTAAATGCGGCGTAGATAATCCCAAGCATCATCATACCGGCCCAGAGATAATTGAGCATAAGAAAACCTCATAGTTTTCGCTTTATAAAAAGCTATGAGGTTTGTGTAATAAGTATGTCATATTATTTTCAGAAAAATAATCCAGATGCTGCAATGAAGTATATTTACTGAGAAAGACTTTGGAAGATGAATCATTTACTTTTGTTTACCTGAATCCAGCTTTCTCCACACGGTAAAGATCATCGTGACAAAGCAGGCGGTTCCGCCGATGAAGTTGGAAACCGGCTCGGCAAGAAAGACTCCATTTGTTCCAAGTCCGCCTACAGTCGGAAGCCACAGTGTCAGTGGAATGACGATGATTGCCTTTCGTAGCAGGGAGAAGAATACGGCCTGTTTTGCTTTTCCCAGTGCAGTAAATGTGGACTGCCCGGTCAAACTGCAGCGACATCTAAAGATTCCAAAGAAATATAAATGCATCGCAGGTACGCCATTTCGGCTAACAATTCCGGTTCGCTGTTGAACATGTGAATGAAGAAGCGTGGGAAGGCGAGCAGTAATGCCACATAAAACAGGAAAATAAGATACAGACAATCGTTGTAAATTTGATTGCTGATTTTACACGCGCATGTCTTCTGGCACCATAGATTAAAGCTCATGACAGGCTGCGCACCACTTGTAAGAACCGGTGACCGGCATGGTAATGATTTCCCGGACGGAGTTAATAACGGTCATGATTCCAACGTACAGGTCACCACCGTATCTGGAAAGAGTTGCGTTACAGACAATCTGTACCGATCCATTTGTAATCGACATAATAAATCCGGCAAGTCCAAGAGCACAGATTTCCTTTACTAATCGGAAGTCCAGTTTCATATAAGCAAGTGAGAGTGTAAGGATTGCTTTCTTTCCGGTTAGAAAATGTAATACCCAGATTGCAGAGATTCCTTGCGAAATGATGGTCGCAAGAGCGGCTCCACGGACTCCCATGTGGAGAACGAAGATAAAAAGCGGGTCAAGGATCAGGTTCAGGACAGCACCGATGGAAACGGTGAGCATTCCGGTCATTCCAAATCCCTGGGCGTTGATAAAATTGTTCATGCCAAGACTGATCATGACAAAAAGCGTGCCGATAAGGTAGAGGCTGATGTATGCATTTGCATAAGGATAAGTAATATCACTGGCGCCGAACAGGTAAAGCAATGGGCGCTTGGACAGGTAGCACAAAACCATGAGAATACCGCCGGAAATCAGGAGCATGGAAAAGGAGTTGCCGAGAATTTTCCGGGCGCGCGCAGGTTCACCGGCACCTCTTGCCATAGAAAAAAGCGGTGCGCCGCCCATACCGAACAGATTGGTAAAAGCGGTGATGATTGTAATGACCGGCAGAGTCAGACCGATTCCGGTCAGCGCCTGGGTGGACACGTCTGGGAGATGACCGATGTAAATGCGGTCAATAATGTTGTAAAGGACATTAATGAGCTGCGCAAGCGTCATAGGAATTGCAAGACGCAGAATATTTCCAGAGATGCTGCCCTCACCAAAGTCATGAGTGTCCGTAGATTTTGCTTTTGGTAAAGCATTTGTATTATTTTTATGTAAAAGATTCAATTTCGGAAACTTCCTTTCTGATGCCGGTATGGATTTTATCCCACCGGCATAATATACAACAGATAGTATAGGGCAAGCAAAAGGAGAATTCAAGAATTGAAACTATTTCTTTACCTGTCGGATTTTATTGTACCACTCATGATATTCGGGATTATCTGTTACGGAATTACAATGAAAATTCCAGTTTATGACACATTTGTAAAAGGAGCGAAGGACGGATTTTTGACTGTTATCAAAATTATGCCGACTATGGTAGGGCTTATGGTAGCAGTCGGAGTACTAAGAGCATCCGGATTTCTGGAATTTCTGGCACAAATGATTGGAAAAGTTACACAATATATCGGATTCCCGGGCGAATTAGTTCCACTCACAATAGTAAAGATGTTCTCCTCGTCCGCAGCGACAGGTTTACTCCTTGATGTCTACAAAGAGTACGGGACAGATTCCTATCTGGGACTAGTGGCATCCATCAGCATGTCCTGCACAGAAACAATATTCTACACCATGAGCGTTTACTTCATGACCGCAAAAGTAACAAAAACAAGATACACACTGCCAGGAGCATTACTGGCAACACTCGCTGGATTGGCGGCCAGCGTAGTACTAGGGGGCATAGTAAAATAGAAAAGTTACGGTAGAAAACGCAGAATAACTACGTCCCCAAAAGGTTGCTCTTAGGGGCAAAATTCGGTATACTGATAGGAGCAAATCCCGTGTGTTTGTGGGTGAAGGAGGAACGAATGAATCTGATCAGTCGGATTCCGAAGGATTTTTACAAGGTATTCGGAAGTAAATATATGGAATTCTATATGCAGTTTCTTGTGGCGGTTTACGAGGAGAGCAGCCAGTCGTATTCGCTTTTGGGGTTGACTGAGGGCGAGTGTCAGGCGATTATGAATGAGCAGCTTGCCCGTATGACGTTAGACTGGAGTGAGGAGCGTTTTGATGAGGAAGGGGAGCTTTTGACGCGGTCGAACATGGCGATGATAAGTTTACGGCATTTTGAAGACTGGGGATGGCTTAGACGTGACTATGACGAAACGCTAAACAGCTATGTAGTATCTTTCCCGGAGTATAGTCAGTTGTATGTGGAGTTGTTCCGTAATCTTTATAGTGATGAGGACAGCAAGGAGCGCGAGAGTGTGCTGGCAGTGTACAGTCACCTTTATACATATAGTTCGGATCGGGAGAAGAATAATGACATTCTGAAAAGTGCACTGCATACGTCAAGATCCCTGCTTCAGATGCTGGCAAATATGCAGGAAGGAATGCGCGGATATTTTTGATGAATTATCGAGCCAGCGAAGTTTTTTAGGAATCCAGGAAGTTCTTGTAAAGGAAATCAACAATAGTGACAGCCAGAAATATGCGATTTTGACGACGACCGACAGCTTTTATCGTTACAAGGAAGCGGTCAAAGAGCTGATAGAGAAGAATCTTGGGGAAAATGAGACAAGGCGCGAAGGTTTTGTGGAAAAGCTCCGGGATATTCAAGTTCAGCTGGCGCGAGAGGAGCAGGAGAAGTCTGAAGAACGAAATGTGCAGAATAAGTTGAGCATTCAGCGTTACCGTCTGGAGCGGGCAGTGAAGCTCTGTGACGAAGCGAATGAAATGTTGTACCGTATTTCCAGAGAGTTCGATGCCATTGAGCGAAGATACAATATGCTGATTGAGCAGAAGACTGTATTTGCAAGCCGGGCTGCTGCGAGAATCCGGTACATTTTGATGGAAGGCGTGGTCGAGGAAGATCAGACAATTGCCTTTGTAAATCTTCTGACTCAGAGTGAAAAACGTGATGAAATTTTTGGACAAGCTGTCTCAAAAAATGAAGCTGACCGAACCATACCGTGTGATGAACGAAAAGAGTCTGTATCAGAGACGTGACCGGAAAAAAGAAGCATTTGTACCGCAGGCGGTGACAGAGGTAACAGAACAGGCAGATTCGGAAGAAATGAATGAGTATGTTCTGAAGCCGCTTTACACGCAGAAGGAAATTCGAGAGTTCCGGAAACAAAATGAACAGGAAGGAAACTTTATTGTGACGAAAGATACAGTAAAATCCATGGAAGATCTGGAAAAGCTGTTTCTTGTTTGGCAGGATGCTACGGAAGTTGCGGAAGGAACGGAAGAGATTGAGGTCGGAGAAGAGCTTGAGAACGAGAATGGTCTGAGATTCTCTAAGCTTGTGATTAAAAAATCTCAGTAATCATCAGGTGAAATATCATAGATGGGGCTTGTGCTCCAACATCATAATAAGAAAGACAAGGATAAGGAAAAATATATGGTAAATTATATGGAAGAATTGTCTGTGACGGAGGCGGAGAATCTGAAGAAAACCATTTCCGCGCTGTTTCGGCAGACATGCATTTTACAAGTAAAATATGATCCGGTCACGCTGACGCCGAGGGATAACCTTCACTATGAAATCTGTGTGAGACACCGGAAATTTATAGAAGACTATCTGTCCGTACTTGGGTGCGAACTGGTACACGACCCACAGGAACACATTTTCAGGCTGACCGGGGAAAGGCGTGGCAGTGGAACGTTTGAATGTGACGGCTACGAAGATCATTCTTCTTATTAAAATAATCTATCGGGATAAGATTCTCGGCGAAGGTCTGAATGCGACAGTGACGAATCTGGCGGAGATCCGTGAGTATGGAAAGAACACGAATCTGATCGATGAGAAGCTGACTATGGCAGAGTGGAAAGACGCGCTGTATGTTATGAGCAAGCATCAGATCATCGAGGTGCCGGGTGCAATCCAGAACGTAGAAGATCAGACAAAGATTTACATTTACAGCACAATTAATCTGTATTGCAGTGGTGTAGATATTCAGGCATTGATAAAAGAATATGTTGATGAGGAAGGCGGTGCAGAAGTTGAAGCAGGCGAAGAAGATATTTACAAGAATGCTGATGAATAACTGGGGCGGTGTCAGCCACAAGGTCATGGAGTTCCATGAGTATGTCATCTGTTCAGTGGTAAGAGTGGATCTGGAAAATCAACAGTTATGGATGCCATTCAAGTCGTTCTGTACGGAAGTATTTCCGCTACATTTCTAAATAAGGCGGCGGACGATGCGAAGAACCGCCGAAGTGTGCTCAGTTACCTGCGAGGTGCGCAGAAAGACGGCTCTTACAATCGTGATGGACAGGACTTCTGCTCTCAGATCGTACTGGAGATATTTGACACCGGAACGAAGGTGAGCACTTGTATCGGTGTTGCATTCGAAGTTGGAAAAAAGTGATACCGATATCCGGAAGTATACATTTTTGCAGCCACTCCGGGAAAATTTCCGGAGGACGAGTATCTGACGGAGAAAGGTGTGCCATATACAATTGCAGGACTCAGAAAGCTTGTGGAAAAAGCGGGTGGATTCTTCGGACAATCGTGGACGAGGTGATGTGAATCGCCTTTATCCGGTCAAAGGAGGCATATCTGAAAACCGGTTTATGATGTGATCTTTGGATATGTGGAGCCGGGGCGCATGATGACCATGGAAAAGGAGTGCGATTGCCCTTCGCATGACAAATGGAACGGGTCAGTTTATCCGTGATTATATGTTCCCGAAGAGTAAGGAGGACACGGTTTCGACCATCAGTGACCAGCTTGGTGCGTACCGTGAGATCAAAGAGCGTGTGGAAGACCTGGAGAATCGAATCCATCTTCTAGATGAGATCAGCCGGCAGAATCTGGCACTTCAGACGACGCGTGCGGATAAGATCCATGTGGAACAGGTGTTAAAAGTATATTGATATTGAAAGCTTCAAGACGAAGATTGAGGCGAGAAGTCAGGATCTTATGGATATCAATGAGAAGATTCGTGCCAGAGAAAAAGCAGCAGAATGAGAATAATGAGAAAAATGACACAGCTTGACGAACACACTTGTTGAGGATAGAAGCGGAACTGAAATCCAGTGATTATGGTCAGAAGGAGAAGGAGCTGAAGAGTCTTAAGGAGACCATCAAGCTTCTGGCCCGCAAGCAGTGAGCAGTGGCGCGAGGTTGTAAAAGGGTACTTGCCCCGCTGGGAGGAAGATGAAGAGATCAGTGCCTATGTGAGCAATCCGGCACTTCAGAGGATTGATGAGATCAAGTCGGGAAATGTTTCAAAGGAAGCAATTGAGAAGCTAAAGAAACAACTAAGTGACGCGCTGGAGAGCATTAATGAAGAAGTGGATGAAATCGGTACAAGAATCAGTCAGAACCGCAAGGATTTGAAAGAGAAAAAGAAATGGTGGAGGATCTGAAAACGACCGCAAACCGTACCGAAAAGAGTTAAAACAGGCAAGGCAGGAGTTACAGAACCGTCTGAGCACACAATATGGAAGAACCATTCACGTCAACATTTTCGCAGACCATTTTTGACATTACAGATGAGAAGTGGAAAAATGCGATTGAAGGTCGTATGGGGCGTGTGAAACACAGTCTTGTGACCGCACCGGAGTACGCCCTTGATGCAGCGAAAGTATTTCGTAAGCTTCAATATCTTGGTGGGATTGATGAAGTAGATCTGTTAGATACGGCCGCAATTGTGAAGTCCGAGCCAAAAGTTCATGACAATTCGATCTATGAGGCTGTTCATGCAGAAGAACCATACGTGGACCAGTGCCTGCGCCGTTATCTCGGAAGAATTGCCAAATGCGAGACAGAGGAGGAACTCCGTGCCTCCGGAAATGGTGTGACAGCGACTGTTATTCTTATAATAATTACATTTTCCGTCATCTGAAGAAAAATGATTACGAAAAATATGCCTGCATTGGAACGAAGGTTTCTAAGGCAAAGCTTCGTGAAATGGAAGATGAGGTTCTGAAGCTGAGTGAAGAAGTATTGCAAGATCAGCAGATGCAGCAAAGCCTGAAAGCAGTCCAGGGATTTGAGCGGCTGAACCAAAGCACAGATCAGATTCTGCATCTGGCCGGGGCAGGCGAAGAACTGCAGGCATTTTACGAGAAACAGGATCAGCTGGAGAAGGAACTGCGAGAGCTTCGTGAAGGAAGCAGAACTGCGGAACTCAATCAACAGAAGACAGAATTAGAAGTAAAAATCCGGGAAAATGAGAAGATATCTGAACAGCTTCAGAAAGAAATACTGGGCTATGCCAAGACACAGGGACAGGCAGAGCAGGATATCGTGAATTTCCAGAATCGTATGGATTTCCTGATGCAGGGATTTGTACTGAATGAAGAACTGCAGACTGAAGTCCAGGAAGCATTAAAGATACAATCTGAGCAGACATACCGACGTAAGAAAACGTAAAGAATCTGAAGAGCTGATGAAGCAGGAAGAGGAAGTACGTGATCTTCTGACCCGTGCGAGAAATCAGTTCAATCAGGCATATCCATCCTATGGCCTGACGGGTGTAGAACACGAAAATGTTTCTTATGACAGGATTTTGAGTCAATGCAGACAGGACTTTGAGCCGAAGTATAAAGATGAATTTCAGAAACGTATGATCTGATCTACCATACGCTTCGTGAAAATGTAATCGCGACGATCCACGGTGAAATCAAAGCTGCATACCGTCACAGGAAAGAAATCAACCGTATGCTGGCAAAGATTAAATTCTCCGACAGTATTTACCAAATTGATATTCTTCCGGCAGAAAATGAAAATGGACAGTTCTATGAGATGCTGATGGCACCGGAACTGGACAGCAAAGTGCTGGACGATGACAGTTTCGACGGACAGATCACGCTTGGCGAAGACACATTTTATCAGAAATACGAGCAACAGATCCAGCGCCTGACGGAGAAATTCATGCCTCCGAAAGACGAAGATGCCAGGTCCTTAAGCCAGCACCGTCAGCAGATGGAGCAGTACGTGGATTACCGGAATTATCTGACTTTTAGTATGTACGAACGAGTGGAAGATGAAGATGGAAATGTGAAGAAAAATGCGGTCGATGACATGGCAGGGCGTGATTCCGGAGGAGAAGGACAGAACCCGAAATATGTAGCACTTTTGGCAGGATTTGCAATGCTTTATATGCAGCAGACAAATCGCGATTCCAAGATAAGACTGGTACTTCTGGATGAAGCATTTTCCAAAATGGACAAAGAACGAAGCGAAGTCTGCCTGCACTACGCAAGAGAACTGGAATTACAGTTGATCGTGTGCGTACCGGACGAGCGATTACAGTCCTTGATCCGAAATGTGGATAGTGTGTACGGATTTAGAAGATATCAGAATCAGGTAAGTATGATGCATATCGATAAAGGAGAATATCTGGATATGATTGAGGGGCAGTAATCTGCCCCTCGAACTTTTCCTCTAATACATAATTTTTAATTTGCTTCTGTAGAATTTCAAATGGCGCCGGTCCGGTATCGAGGATGCATTGGTGGAACTGAGTCTGGGTAAAATCATCTCCCCAGGTTTTTATTGCCAGTTTCTTTAATTCCAGAAATTCCACGTATCCGATGTAATATTTGAGATAATTGCCGGGATCTGCGACAATCAGATCAAAAATGTCCTCGATTGTCTTTTCATTCGTGATTCCATAGGTTCGGAAAAAGGCAACTGTTTCAGCAAGAGTCCAGCCGTCATAGTGGATGCCCATATCGGCGAGGGCGTAAAGTCCGAGAATGACGGAGGCATTATGTTGGAGAAGTGTTGCCATATCATGAGAAAGCGGGGAATAGTAATAACTCAGCATTTCACAATATGTAGCCCAACCTTCGGTATATCCGCCAAATGACAGAAGATCTCGAATCGGAGGGTGTTTGGTGGCGGAGTAGTAGACTGTCTGATATAAATGCCCCGGATAACCTTCGTGTGCCAGAGTTGTAAAGAGAGTCAGATCATCAGAAATGTGTCCGGGATTAATATAGATGACGTTTTCGCCACTGTTATCAATTGGCGGAATCATGTAAAAAGCAGGACTTAAATATTCTTCCATAGCTTCCTGAACATATTTTATTTCGAAAGAAACTTTTGGAGGTTTTGGGAATGAGCCGGATATTTTATCTTGCAGCGTATTTAAAATGTTGACCGGATCATCAGAAGAAAATTCGGTACCGTGACCTTTGAATAAATCAGAAGCTGCTCCCGGTGTGGTACCTTGTACAGAGCCAGAAGGAGCTCAGAGTTCTTAAGGGAACTGGAATTGTTTAATAATTTCTGCATCGTTAGCAGGTCACTTTGAATTTGTCTTTGTGCAAGTTTCTGAAGCTGTGGAATGGTTCTGGCAGAACCGGTCTGTTCTTTTACTGAGAGTTCATAATATTTTTTCCCATCAGGAAGATAACAGAGTCCCCGTTTGTTGTTTCCGGTATCACGAAGATTTTGGAGTCCGTCACTAAGAGAAGTGAACGCCGGAAGAACGTAATTTAAAACGGCGTCACGATTTTGTTTCTTATAATCTTCAGAAGTTACAGCAGGCAAATTCAAAGCGTCAATTTTAGAATCAAATGTGGCATAAAGATAGTTATTTTTGCATGGTAGCAAATGTCTGACATTCCGTGATAATGTCGTCGGCGACGTAGGAAGCCATGAAAAGTCCGGCGTTGCTTTTTGGCTTTCTCAAATGTGAGAATAGATTGGAAATAATCGGGAATGGTAGTCAGAAGTTTCAGGTAAGTGTCAATATCGTCAGTATTATAAAAACGATATTCTGACAGAAGAATAGGAAGCTGTGCCTGAGTACCGGTAAGTGGTGTGAGAGGTTCTTCATATAAAAGATACGGCCCCATTTCCAAAGAAGAGGTATAAGAGTGTTCAAGAATGTCGTAAGTCAGCTTATTATAATCAGACAGCTTGTTCCGTTTGAACTGATGAAGACTTGCAAGAGCAATTTTCCGCAGAAGCACATATAAGCGCCGAGTCTGTTCCGGCGTATCCACAAGAGACAGGTGGATTTTGAATTCCATAAGATTCCGGATCATTTTACTGTGTAATGAAGCGTGATCGTAATTCGCAGACACCTCCTGCCTAAATAGTTCCTCCACGTATCGATCGAAGCGGGAATTCATATCCAAAGCTGAAGTTCCACCAACAATCGCACTTAGAAGCAGCGCTAAAAATCAGCAGGCCGGACATAAAACCAACCAATAGAAAGTGCCGATTTTTTATAAAGAGACATACAAAGAATCCTTTCAGTGCCTTTCTATAATATTTATGAACAGAGTTCGGAGAAAATGTGTTATCATGGAATACATGACATAAGCAAAAAAAGTGAGTTTTTGTAAAAATTTGTAGTAAATTTACAGAAAATCACATTTGAAAGGAGTTAGAAAATGCAGTTAACACATTTTGATGAAAATGGAAAAGCAATCATGGTCGATGTTACGGAGAAAAATGACACAGTCCGGGAGGCTACGGCAAAAGGACGTATCCTGGTGAGCAAGGAAGTCTACGATGCGATTGAAGCCGGAACAGTCGGAAAGGGGGACGTGCTCGGAGTGGCAACAACTGCCGGAATTATGGGTGCAAAGAGAACTTCCGAACTGATTCCGATGTGCCATATTCTTCCAATCACAAAATGCCGTGTGAATTTCGAGATGAAACCAGAGGAATGTGCAATTGACTGTTATTGTACAGTAAAAGTGACCGGGAAGACAGGCGTGGAAATGGAAGCCCTCACAGGTGTCAGTGTGGCACTTCTTACTGTATATGATATGTGTAAAGCCATCGATAAATCTATGGAAATCGGAGAGATTTATCTTTGTCATAAAAGTGGCGGAAAAAGTGGTGAGATCAGAAACGAAAGATTGACGGTCAGAAAGCAAGGCCTTGCCAGAACTAAGGGAGCGCTAAATCCGTTGACAAATAAGAGGTTATTGCTATAATAATTTTATTATATATTAGAAATGGTGGGACAGATGAAGTTAGGCGCAGTAATATTGGTGGCCGGAGTCGGGATACCAGATGAGGAGATGGAAAAGTTTCTTGAGATGAAGAGACCGACCATTTTCGAACAGATGATTGTAAGCTATCAACGTGCGGGTGTGGCAGACATTGCTCTGTCACACGGGATGGAATGGCAGATAAGATAGAGCAGACATTGCATCGTCGCAGGGGTTACACTTTTTGGATATAGAGTCAGATTCCTTTGAATTAGCAGTTCTGAAGGGACTTTCTTATCTATCGGATACATGCGAACGTACTTTTTGTCGGAGATATTCGTTTTCCATTTTTTCAACCGGATATATTGTTAATGATGCAGAAGCGTCAGGCAGAATTGCTTGGTGCAGTATATGGAGGTATGTTTGGCGACTTAATCTGTACCAGTCAGGCCTGCGCAAGAAATATCTGCAAAAAACTGGAACAACAGATTGAAGAGAGTGCAGAGATGGCAGAAGGAACCGTCAGAAGTACCGGTGTGGCGGCTTTCTGGAAGCAGTTCGGTTATCGGATCGCGCATATAGAGGTTGAGAATGAAGGGATTCTTGTGAAGGTGACATCTGCA
>ENA-OQES01000709-OQES01000709.1-human-gut-metagenome-genome-assembly--contig:-NODE-709-length-13388-cov-2.380363_pt1 | contig 13388 bp, 19 predicted proteins | sample MGYA00242798_ERZ504641 | MGnify/ENA primary metagenome ERZ504641 (study PRJEB26092, sample SAMD00036327) | human gut metagenome | host: Homo sapiens | study: EMG produced TPA metagenomics assembly of... | reverse complement strand
AAAAATTTTCTGATAGTTTTTCTTGCAGGAAGCATTTTTCCAAGGGTATACAATAAGTATATGAGAAAGAGAAAAAAAGGATATGAATGAAGTCAAAAACAATTCGCCGAAACGGCCTGTGATTTTCTATTATGCAATCGTACTGGTCGTTCTGTTGGCTCTGAACTTTCTGCTGGTGCCTTGGATGAGTGAGCGAAGTGTAAAAGAGACCGGATATAACGAGTTCTTAAGCCAGGTCAGTGCCGGTAATGTAACTGAAGTAGAGGTACAGGAACAGAATGCTGTAATTTACTATAAAGTAAATGTAAACGGCAGGGAAGAGATCTGCAAGACAGGAACTATGAATGACCCGGAGCTGGTAGATCGGCTGAATCAGGCGAATGTAAAGTTTGGTTCTGTGATTCCGCAGAAACAGTCCATGTTGGGTACCCTGATTTTCAGCTGGGTGATCCCGATCCTGATCTTTGTGCTGATCGGAAACTGGCTGTCAAAGAAAATGGCCAAGAGCATGGGTGGCGGTCCGGGCAGTATGATGTTCGGAAAGAGCAATGCAAAGATTTATGTAAAGTCATCTACCGGTATCAAGTTTTCTGATGTGGCAGGTGAGGATGAGGCAAAAGAACTGCTGACGGAGATCGTGGATTACCTGCATCATCCGGAACGCTACCAGGATATCGGTGCACAGATGCCGAAAGGAGCCCTGCTTGTAGGTCCTCCGGGAACCGGTAAAACATTACTGGCCAAAGCGGTAGCAGGTGAGGCGGAAGTACCGTTTTTTTACCATCTCAGGATCAGAGTTTGTGGAGATGTTCGTAGGTATGGGTGCTGCAAAAGTGCGCGACCTGTTCAAACAGGCGAACGAAAAAGCACCGTGTATCGTATTTATCGACGAGATCGATACGATCGGTAAAAAAGCGTGACGGCAATATCGGCGGTAATGATGAGAGAGAACAGACTCTGAACCAGCTGCTGACTGAGATGGACGGATTTGACGGATCCAAAGGTGTTGTCATTCTGGCAGCAACCAACCGTCCGGATTCCCTGGATCCTGCACTGCTTCGTCCGGGACGTTTTGACCGGAGAATCCCGGTGGAACTGCCGGATCTGCAGGGAAGGGAAGAGATCCTGAAGGTTCATGCAAAGAAGATCAAGATTGCAGATAACGTAGATTTCAGTGCTATTGCGAAAGCTGCAGCCGGTGCTTCCGGTGCCGAACTTGCCAATATTGTCAATGAGGCGGCACTCCGTGCGGTCAGAGATGGCAGACGATTTGCCACACAGGCAGATATGGAAGAGAGTATCGAAGTGGTTATCGCCGGTTATCAGAAGAAGAACCGTGTACTTTCTGAGAAAGAGAAACTGATCGTATCCTATCATGAAATTGGCCATGCACTGGTAGCGGCAAAACAGACGAATTCTGCACCGGTACACAAGATCACCATCATTCCCAGAACTTCCGGTGCCCTCGGCTACACGATGCAGGTGGAAGACGGCGAACATTATCTGATGAATAAGGAAGAACTGGAGAATAAGATTGCTACATTCACCGGTGGACGCGCTGCGGAGGAACTGATCTTCCATTCTGTCACAACCGGTGCTTCCAACGACATAGAACAGGCAACCAAACTGGCAAGGGGTATGATCACCCGTTACGGTATGAGCGATGAGTTCGACATGGTGGCGATGGAAAATGTCAGCAACCAGTATCTGGGCGGTGATTCCTCCCTGAGTTGCTCCTTTGAGACACAGACACTGATCGACAAGAAAGTGGTAGAGCTGGTAAAACAGCAGCACGAGAAAGCACTGCAGATTCTGCAGGACAATATTATGAAACTGCATGAACTGGCAAAATACCTGTATGAAAATGAAACCATCACCGGTGAAGAATTCATGCAGATTCTGGAAAGACAATAGAAAAAGCCCTTTAATTCTTAAAAAAAATGTGGTAATATGAAGACTATATCAGAGCGTGTCTGGTTTCAGACACGCTCTCGTGGTTGCATTACATATTAATCATTAGTTCAATGAACCAATGATTGATTATTTTGAATTGAGGAGGAGTGTAATGGAAAAAGAAGTAGTTTCCAAGAATTTTATTGAACAGATTATAGAAAAGGACCTGGCAGAAGGGAAATACGAGACAATCTGCACCCGCTTTTACCCCCGGAACCGAACGGATATCTGCATATCGGACATGCAAAATCCATTCTGTTAAACTATGGTCTTTCTCAGGAATATAACGGAAAATTCAACCTGCGGTTTGATGATACCAACCCGACCAAAGAAAAGATCGAATTTGTGGAGTCCATCCAGGCAGATGTAAAATGGCTGGGAGCTGACTGGGAAGACCGTCTGTTCTTTGCATCCAACTATTTTGACCAGATGTACGAAGCAGCCATTAAACTGATTAAAAAGGGAAAAGCATTTGTATGTGATCTGACAGCAGAGCAGATCCGTGAATATCGCGGAACCCTGACAGAGCCCGGAAAGAACAGCCCGTACCGTGACAGAAGCGTGGAAGAAAACCTGGATCTGTTTGAACGAATGAAAAACGGAGAGTTTGAGGATGGAACAAAAGTTCTGCGTGCCAAGATCGATATGGCATCTCCGAACATCAATATGAGAGATCCGGTTATCTATCGTGTGGCACATATGACACACCACAACACCGGAGACAAATGGTGCATCTACCCAATGTACGATTTCGCACATCCGATCGAGGATGCAATTGAGGGAGTTACTCATTCTATCTGTACGCTGGAATTTGAAGATCACCGTCCGTTATATGACTGGGTGGTAAGAGAACTGGAATATCAGTATCCGCCAAAACAGATTGAATTTGCAAAACTGTACCTGACCAATGTGGTAACTGGAAAACGTTATATCAAACGTTTGGTAGAAGAGGGTATCGTAGACGGCTGGGATGATCCGCGTCTGGTATCCATCGCCGCTCTGAGAAGAAGAGGATTTACACCGGAATCCATCAAGATGTTTGTGGAACTGTGTGGTGTGTCCAAGGCAAACAGCTCTGTGGACTATGCTATGCTGGAGTACTGCATCCGTGAAGATCTGAAACTGAAACGTTCTCGTGTGATGGCGATCCTGGATCCGGTAAAACTGATCATTGACAATTATCCGGAAGGTCAGATCGAAGAGCTGGAAGCTCCGAACAACATGGAAAATGAAACTCTGGGAACCAGAAAAGTACCGTTTGGCAAAGAACTGTACATTGAGAGAGAAGATTTCATGGTAGAACCTCCGAAAAAAATACAAACGTCTTTACCCGGGCAACGAAGTACGCCTGATGAATGCCTATTTTGTAACCTGTGTGGGTTATGATACCGACGAAGATGGCAACGTGACAGCCGTTCACTGTACGTACGATCCTGCTTCCAAGGGAGGCAATTCGCCTGACGGAAGAAAAGTAAAAGGAACCATTCACTGGGTAAGCGCACAGGATAATGTGCAGGCAGAGGTTCGTCTGTATGAAAATATCATTGATGAAGAGAAGGGTGTTTATAACGAAGACGGTTCCCTGAACCTGAACCCGAACTCTCTTACGGTTCTGAAAAACTGTTATGTGGAAAAGAGCCTGAAAGATGCGAAAGCATATGACAGCTTCCAGTTCGTAAGAAACGGATTTTTCTGTGTGGATGCAAAAGATTCCAAAGAGGGAGCGCTGGTATTTAACCGGATCGTTTCTCTTAAGAGTTCTTTCAAACTGCCAAATAAATAAAAAGATAAGAAAAGCGGAACAGCTGCAGATCTGTGAAACAGGAGCAGTCGTTCCGCTTTTTAACTTACATGAACAATCAGTCTTCTGAATTGTCAGAAGGAGTTTCTTTTTCAGAAGCGTCTTCTTCAGATTCTTCTATATGTTTTTCGTCTTCAGGAACAGGCGAATCTGAAGGAATCGTGGTGTAGCTGCGGCACGGGGTGCAGCTGCTGACTTCCGGGCTTTTCTTCTTCACCATCCCACAGATCATCGAAGTCCTCCTCACCGAGGTCATTGACTTCTTTACAATTTTTTTATATATGGCAAAGGCAGCACCTAAAGCAGTACCAACGATGGCCAGTCCAGTCAGAGATTTTTCAAAAGGTTTTTTATTCATTTGCGTCAGTCTCCATTTTTTATACTCTCATATCATAATATCTATTCTAATCCACTTTTGCGTTAAAGAAAAGGATTAATTTTAAGAGAACAGATGGTGGAAGGTGAACAGTGTTACTATTCACTGGCAATATCCCGCGAGGTGATTTTTTGTGAGCGAAGGTCACAGGAAAACCCGAGACATACCGCGCGAATTTATGCGATCAGCATAAATTCTGTGCATCGCGCAGCGTGTTACTGAGAACGGAGTGAACAGTAACTGAACAGTAATGCGTTTTCGCTTGCATCAGGCGGTGACAGGAAGTATAATGTAAGAAATCTGAGAATGTTGTCTGAAAAAAAGCGGATAAAACAAAGCAATGACAGATTGGGTTGAAAGGAAGAGGACAGAAATGTATAAAGCTTGTATTTTTGATCTGGATGGAACACTGGCAGATACGGTAGAATCCATTGCAAATGTTGCAAATCAGATTCTGGAACGTTTTGGAGCGCCGGCACAGCCGGTAGAGGACTATAAATATCATGCAGGCGATGGCGGAAATGTACTGATGGAACGGTGTATGAAAGCTGCGGGAGCAGATATGAGCCGCCTGGAAGAAGGTCAGAGACTATACCGTGAGATTTTTGCCAGAGATCCATTATATAAAGTTACCGTATTTGACGGGATGAAGGAGACTCTGAAAGAACTGAAGCGAAGAGGCGTGAAGCTGGCGGTATTGTCCAACAAGCCACATGAAGCGACATATCTGGCTGTGACCGGACTGTTTGGCAGCGATACGTTTGAAGTTATCCAGGGGCTGGAAGTGGGGATGAAGAAAAAGCCGGACCCATCCGGAGCATGGAAAATTGCGGAAAAAAACTACAGGTGGAGCCGTTGGAGTGCATGTATGTGGGAGACACGAATACTGACATGAAGACCGGAAAAGCGGCAGGGATGTACACCATTGGAGTGCTGTGGGGATTTCGGGAGCGAAAAGAACTGGAAGAGAATCATGCGGATGAAATTATCGACCGACCGGAAAAATTACTGAAGATTCAGGAGGAAAAATAAAATGTACAGCAAGGAGTGCGTAGAAACCTTTTTAAAACAGCAGGGACAGCTTTTTGATGAACCTGTGGCAGAGACTTATGAGGAAGCAGAAGAATTTCTTGAAGAATGTATGGCTGTTGTAGTAAAAAAACATCAAAGAAGTAAAAGAATATCTGGATGAAAGCGGCATGGATGTTGAGGGCATGAGTAAAGAAGAACTTCTGGAAGCCAGTGAAATCTTCTCTTTGCCGGACGGAACCTATTTGATCGTGGAAGGATGACAACGCTACAAAAAGCTATTCAGCCACTATTATATATAGAATGAATAGTTACGAAAATTTTATGTAATAAGAGAAAATTAAGAAACCTCCTGTGTCTTTCTAAATATTTGGCTGTTACTATAGTTCCTTGTAAACCAGGGAAAACTCGTAACAGAGAAACTGTAAAACAGTTACAAAATATTTTAGAAAGATACAGGAGGTTTTTTAATGAAGAGGAAAGACTGGACAGGTGGATTATTTTTTCATTTATCTGGCGTTTGTGATATGGGTTATACTATTGAAGTTCAGCACATCACCAGATGCACTTCCTCATTTGCGAAAATATCAATCTGATTCCTTATGGAGATTGCCTGATGGTAAATGGAAATCTGGACATCAGGGAACTGGCGGAAAATATATTGATTTTTGTACCATTTGGAATATATGGAGGTATGTTGGCGCGAGAAAGAGCAGGGGGAACAGTGATCCTCGCCGGGGCAGGATTCAGTCTGTTTTTAGAAACACTGCAGTATTTGCTTGCTATGGGAGCAAGTGACATTACTGATGTAATCAATAATACTCTGGGAGCAGTTATAGGGGTTCTTTTGTGGAAGGCATTTCGTAAAATTGCGGGAGAAAAACGCTGGCTGATCGTTCAGATTCTTGCAACTGTGGGAACTGTTGGTATGTTGGGAGTGAGTGTACTGATTTGTATCACGAATGCATAGAAAAAGAAAATGTGATATGTAACAATAATAGACAATATATATATAAATGTACTTTTGAGTTTTAAATATTTGTAAAAGACATTGAATTCCCAAACGGATAATGCTAAACTAAGAAAGACATAAGAATCAACGGAACTGTTGAGACAATGAACAGTTTCGAATGAGTTCCTTAAGGAGGGAAAAGCAAATGAGAATCTTAGTTACAGGTGGTGCTGGTTATATCGGAAGCCATACATGCGTAGAACTGCTGAATGCAGGTTATGACGTTGTTGTTGTGGACAATCTGTACAATGCCAGTGAGAAAGCTCTGGAGAGAGTAGAAGAAATCACAGGAAAAAAAGTAGTATTTTATAATGCGGATATTCGTGATAAAGAAGCCATGAACGATATCTTCGACAAAGAGAAGGTAGACGCAGTTATTCATTTTGCCGGACTGAAAGCGGTAGGAGAATCTGTAGTAAAACCAATCGAGTATTATGAAAATAATATTGCAGGAACTCTGAATCTGTGTGACGCCATGAGAAATCACGGAGTTAAAAATATTATCTTCAGTTCTTCTGCAACTGTATACGGAGATCCGGCATTTATCCCGATCACTGAAGAATGCCCGAAAGGAACCTGTACCAACCCTTACGGATGGACAAAATGGATGCTGGAACAGATCCTCACTGACCTGCATACCTCAGATCCGGAATGGAATGTTATCCTGCTTCGTTACTTTAACCCAATCGGTGCTCATAAGAGCGGCATGATCGGTGAAGATCCGAAAGGAATCCCGAACAATCTGCTTCCATATGTTGCACAGGTTGCCATCGGTAAACTGGAATGTCTGGGAGTCTTCGGTGATGATTATGATACTCCGGACGGAACCGGTGTACGTGATTACATCCATGTAGTAGACCTGGCTGTAGGTCATGTAAAAGCATTGTAAAAAACTGGAAGGAAAAAACCGGAAGTTCGTGTATACAACCTGGGAACAGGACATGGTTACAGTGTACTGGATGTGGTTCATGCATTTGAAAAGGCATGTGGTCATGAAGTAAAATACCAGATCAAACCGAGACGTGCAGGTGACATCGCCATGTGCTACTGCGATCCTACCAAAGCAAAAGAAGAGCTGGGATGGGAAGCTCAGTACGGCATCGAAGAGATGTGTCAGGATTCCTGGAGATGGCAGAGCCAGAACCCGGATGGATATGCAACCGAAAAATAATAGCTGCTCGGCAGGTATCCCGTAACCGGGAAGATACTGGAAAGTTACGGGAAATGAAGTATAAATAAAAAACATATAGCCCTGGATTTCGTACAGCGTGAAATCCGGGGCTATTTTTTAAATTTACGCAAGCAACGAGCCAAATTCGCAAAGCGTATTTTATCTCGTTGCGTTGTAAATCAATTATGCATTATGAAGAATTGATTTGTGTTCGTAAATCGGTTCGCAGGTCAGCTGGATACCGAGACGTTTGAAGGTCTGGATATCAACCTGAGACAACATCACACTTGTGTGTACCTGACAGCCTTTCAGGTTCGGGATCTGTTCCAGTGCTTTCTGAGCAGCCGGGTTCAGAGCAGTACTGCTGGAGAGCGCGATCAGGATCTCATCGGTGTGCAGTCTCGGGTTGCGGCTTCCCAGATAAGAAGTTTTCAAAATCTGGATCGGTTCGATGGCAGCAGGGGAAAGAATATGTGTTTCATGGGAGATGCCAGCCAGCTCTTTCAGTGCGTTCAAAAGAAGAGCGGCAGAGGATCCCAGCAGATCAGAGGTCTTTCCGGTGATGATTTTACCGTCGGGCAATTCCATGGCAGCAGCCGGTGCACCGGTCTGTTCTGCGCGATTCAGGGCAGCACTGACAACCTTACGATCCTGTGGTGTGATATGTGCCTGCTTCATCAGCAGTTCCAGCTTGAAGACTTCGTCTTCTTTTTTGGAACCATCTACCAGTCCGGCCTTTGCCTGATAATACCGGCGGATGATCTCCTGACGGGAAGCCTCCTGGCATACCTCATCATCGATGATACAATTTCCAGCCATATTGACCCCCATGTCTGTCGGAGATTTGTAAGGGCATTCACCGAAAATCCGTTCAAACATGGCTTCCAGTACCGGGAAGATTTCCACATCACGATTGTAATTGACTGTAGTTTCTCCGTAAGCTTCCAGATGGAACGGGTCGATCATGTTGACATCGTTCAGATCTGCAGTGGCAGCTTCGTATGCCAGATTAACCGGATGCTTCAACGGGATATTCCAGATCGGGAATGTCTCAAACTTCGCATAACCGGCACGAACACCACGTTTCTGCTCATGGTACAGCTGAGACAGGCAGGTAGCCATCTTTCCGCTTCCCGGACCCGGAGCTGTGATAACAACCAGAGGACGAGTGGTTTTGATGTAATCATTCTTTCCATAGCCTTCGTCACTGACAATATGAGAAACATTATTTGGATATCCGTCAATGGAATAAAGAATGTATACCGGGATATCCAAGTTCTCCAGTTTCTTTTTGAAGGCATCTGCGCTTTTCTGACCGGTGTACTGGGTGATCGCAACGCTTCCCACATACAGACCTTTTCCGCGAAATGCTTCGATCAATCGCAGTACATCCAGATCATAGGTGATACCGAGATCTCCACGAATTTTGTTTTTTTGCGATATCTCCGGCACTTATAACAACAACGATTTCTGCCTGGTCAGAAAGCTGCATCAGCATCTGTAGTTTGCTGTCCGGAGCAAAACCGGGCAGCACACGGGATGCGTGATAATCATCAAAAAGTTTTCCTCCAAACTCTAGGTAGAGTTTGTTGTCAAACTGATTGATACGTTCCCGGATGTGTTCAGACTGCATGGATAAATATTTTTGATTATCAAATCCGATTTTCATCTAACCTTGTCCTCCTGTATAAAAAATGAAAATAACATAACTGTTCTGTGTCTTTTATAAACACCGCCTATCGGACAGTTAAAAAATACATTCTCTAGTATACTACAAAAGAGACGAGAAATGCTATACAGAAATGGAAAAAAAACAGTAATTTGGAAAATTCGATGACGAAACGGGGGAAAAGAGTTGATTTATCGGGAAGAAATCTTTATAATAATGTAGGTATTAAAAGGAGGAAATTATGGACCAAAGACCGAATAATTATAACGATCAGGGGCCGAACGGACAGGGACCGAATGGAAATGGCGGACCCGGAGGCCCAAAGAATAAATCATCTCTGCTGGTGCTGCTGATCTGTGTACTGGCAACCCTGCTGATCTGGACAGTGTTCAGCAATATTTTACAAAGTTCCACATCGAAAGAAATCACTTATGATAAATTTCTGGAGATGCTGGATAAAGGAGAAGTCAAATCAGTAGAACTGCAAAGTGGTGTGCTGACTATTGTTCCAAGGGAACAGAAAGTGGAGGGGGTGGAATTTGAATATTCTACCACTGCAATGGAAGACAGCACAACATTGACAGCGAGACTTCTGGAGGCAGAACAGAAAACCGGAAATAAGATCACTTTTAATGAGATCCAGCCAGACCCAACCGGATCGATCATCTATACTATTTTAAGTCTGCTGGTACCCTTTGTATTCCTGATTATCCTGATGAACTGGCTGATGAGAAAGATGAACAAAGGCGGCGGAATGATGGGGGTTGGAAAAATGCAAAGCCAAAGCCTATGTACAGCAAGAAACCGGTGTTACGTTCAAAGACGTAGCCGGTGAGGATGAAGCGAAAGAATCCTTGCAGGAAGTGGTGGATTTCCTGCATAATCCGGGAAAAACTACACGACAATCGGTGCAAAATCTGCCAAAAGGAGCCCTTCTTGTAGGACCTCCGGGAACAGGAAAAAGCTTTGTTGGCCAAAAGCAGTTGCCGGAGAGGCGCATGTACCATTCTTTTCTTTGTCAGGGTCTGATTTTGTGGAGATGTTTGTCGGTGTGGGTGCTTCCCGTGTCCGTGATTTGTTTGAAGAAGCTAAGAAGAACGCACCGTGTATCACTTTTTATTGATGAGATTGATGCAATTGGTAAAAGCCGTGACAGCCGGTATGGTGGCGGTAACGATGAACGGGAACAGACACTGAACCAGCTGCTTGCGGAGATGGATGGTTTTGATTCATCCAAGGGTATTCTGATCCTGGCGGCGACCAATCGTCCGGAGATTCTGGATCCGGCACTGCTTCGTCCGGGTCGTTTTGACCGTCGGGTTATTGTGGAACGTCCGGATCTGAAAGGACGTGTCAATATCCTGAAAGTGCATGCAAAAGATGTGTCACTGGATGAAACCGTGGATCTGGATGCAATTGCACTGGCAACTTCCGGAGCAGTGGGATCTGATCTTGCCAATATGATCAATGAGGCAGCCATTCTTGCTGTAAAGAACGGAAGGAAAAGCCGTTTCTCAGAAGATCTCTATGAAGCAGTGGAAGTTGTCCTGGTCGGTAAAGAAAAGAAGGATCGTATTCTCAGTCAGGAAGAACGTCGGATCGTTTCTTACCATGAGGTTGGTCATGCACTGGTAAGTGCACTGCAGAAGGATGCGGAGCCTGTGCAGAAGATTACGATTGTACCGAGGACCATGGGAGCACTCGGATATGTCATGCAGGTACCGGAAGAAGAAAAATATCTGAATACCAAAGCGGAACTGGAAGCGATGCTGGTAGGTCTCCTTGGTGGTCGTGCTGCAGAAGAAGTGGTATTCGGGAATGTAACAACCGGAGCATCTAATGATATTGAAAAAGCTACGCAGATTGCGAAAGCGATGATCACCCAGTACGGCATGTCTGAAAAGTTCGGACTGATGGGACTGGCGAGTGTGGAACATGAATATCTGAACGGCCGTGCAACTCTGAACTGTGGCGATGCAACAGCAACTGAGATTGATCACGAAGTGATGAAGATGCTGAAAGAGTCTTACGAGCAGGCAAAACAGATGCTTTGCGAACACAGGAAAACCACTGGACAAGATAGCCGCATTCCTGATCGAACGCGAGACGATCACCGGAAAAATGAATTTCATGGAGCTTTTCCATGAAGCAGAAGGTACAGAGGGAAAAGAACCGGAACACGCAGAAACAGCAGTGGAAGCAACACAGGAAACACCGGATGCGGAACCGATGACAGAAACCGCATTGCAGGAGGAAGAAGCAACTGCGGATCCTGTCAGCGATACACCAGAAGAAAAGAAAGCACAGGAGCCGGTGAAGGAAGATTCACAGGAATCTCCGATACAGGAATAAAAGAAATATCTGCCGGAAGGCAGGCAAGAGAAGGAAAATGGAACAGGAGACTGCGCCAGTTTTCCATTTTTTCGAAAACTAGAGATCTGAAGAACACAGGAAAGAAGGGAAACAGGGGTTATGTTTGATATACAGGAAGAACTGCAAAAAACTGCCGGGAAAACCGGGAGTTTACATTATGCACGATGCGAAAGATACGATCATCTATGTGGGAAAAGCCATCAGTCTGAAGAACCGGGTTCGGCAGTATTTTCAAAGCAGCAGAAATCTTGGAATCAAGAAAGAACAGATGGTGCAGCAGATTGCCCGGTTTGAGTACATCATCACAGATTCCGAGCTGGAGGCTCTGGTGCTGGAGTGTAACCTGATCAAGGAACACCGGCCGAAGTACAACACGATGCTCAAGGACGACAAAACTTATCCGTATCTGAAAGTGACGGTTAATGAGGAATATCCACGGGTACTGTTTGTGCGGCAGATGAAAAAGGACAAAGCAAAATTATTTCGGACCGTACACCAGTTCCAATGCGGTCAAGGATTCGATGGAGCTGATCCGCAAGCTCTACCATGTCCGTACCTGCAACCGGAATCTGCCACGGGATATCGGCAAGGAGCGCCCCTGCCTGTATTATCACATTAAACAGTGTAAGGCACCGTGTCAGGGGTATATTTCCAAAGAGGAGTATCAGAAGCAGATTGAGGGGGGTGCTGGATTTCTTGAACGGGGATTATAAAAAATCTGTTAAAAGAACTCGAAGAGAAGATGCTTGCGGCATCAGAAGAACTGCGTTTTGAGGAGGCCGGGGAATATCGGGATCTGATGCAGAGTGTACAGAAGATTGGTGAGCGTCAGAAAATTACCGGAAGTCAGGGAGAGGATAAGGATGTGATCGCGATGGCGATGGATGAAGAAGATGCAGTGGTACAGGTGTTTTTTATCCGGGAAGGTAAAATGATCGGAAGAGATCATTTCTATCTGCGGATCGCAGCAGATGCCACACCATCGCAGATCCTTCTGAATTTTGTGAAACAGTTCTATGCAGGGACACCGTTTATCCCGAAAGAGCTGATGCTGCAAAGAGATATTGATGAGATTGAAGTGCTGGAGGAGTGGCTCAGTAAAAAATCGGGGACAGAAAGTGCATATCAGGGTGCCGAAAAAGGGGAACGAAAGAGAAACTGGTGGAACTGGCAGCAAGGAATGCACGAATGGTACTGACCCAGGATAAGGAGAAACTGAAACGGGAAGAGGGAAGAACAATCGGAGCTATGAAAGAAATCTGCGATCTTCTGGAACTGGACAGTCTGCAGCGGGTAGAGTCCTATGATATCTCCAACATCAGCGGATTTGAGTCGGTAGGTTCCATGGTGGTTTATGAAAAAGGAAAACCGAAAAGAAACGATTATCGCAAGTTTAAGATCAAATCTGTACAGGGACCGGACGATTACGCCAGCATGGAAGAAGTGCTGACAAGGCGGTTCCGGAGAGGAATTGAGGAACAAAAAGACAAAGAAGAAGAGGAATTCAGTGGTTTCAGTCAGTTCCCGGACCTGATCCTGATGGATGGTGGAAAGGGACAGGTGCATGTGGCAGAACAGGTACTGGCGGAACTCGGGCTTACGATTCCGGTATGCGGTATGGTCAAAGATGACAATCACCGGACAAGGGGGCTGTACTATCAGGAGCATGAGATTCCTATCAGTCACACCAGTGAGGGGTTTAAGCTGATTACGAGGATCCAGGATGAAGTGCATCGGTTCGCTATTGAATATCACCGTCTGCTTCGAAGCAAAGGACAGATCCATTCGATTCTGGATGATATTGAGGGTATCGGGCCGACACGGAGAAAGGCACTGATGAAATATTTCAAATCCATCGAGGAGATCCGGGTGGCAAGTGAAGAGGAACTTGGCAATGTTCCGTCGATGAATCGGCAGTCTGCACAAAAATGTGTACCAATTTTTTTCCATTCTGATGGTGATTTCTTGCAGTTTGAGGTTTCATGTGATAAGATATTTATAAAG
>ENA-OQES01000708-OQES01000708.1-human-gut-metagenome-genome-assembly--contig:-NODE-708-length-13398-cov-5.390325_pt1 | contig 13398 bp, 14 predicted proteins | sample MGYA00242798_ERZ504641 | MGnify/ENA primary metagenome ERZ504641 (study PRJEB26092, sample SAMD00036327) | human gut metagenome | host: Homo sapiens | study: EMG produced TPA metagenomics assembly of... | reverse complement strand
TACGTGCAGAAACATCGAACACGCAGGGCAGCTGCTCAGCAGCGATCTTGTACATGTTGGGGATCATCAGCAGCAGGCCCTGAGAAGCGGTGAAGGTGGTGGTAACAGCACCTGCACCCAGAGAGCCGTGCACAGCGCCGGCAGCGCCGGCCTCAGACTCCATCTCGACGACCTTGACCTGGTTGCCGAAGATGTTCTTCTGACCAGCTGCGGACCACTGGTCCACAGAGTCAGCCATCGGAGAAGACGGGGTAATGGGGTAGATGGCAGCCACGTCCGTGTAGGCGTATGCTACATGAGCGGCAGCGGTATTGCCATCCATAGTTTGCTTTGCTCTAGGCATTTTTCTTCCTCCATTATTCAGAATTTGGTACCTTTTGCGCGGGGCAATCGCGCCCGCTGGGGCCGGAGAACCCCAAAAGGCACTATTGCTCATATATTATATTAGCAAATTCCGCCCTCAAAGTAAATGCATACCCACTGGCAAAACGCAACAAAATTTCAAGAAATTTTTTGGTGCTTTTTTGACGCTTGTGTTTTTTAGTTGTCATCTAACTTGACAGATTATTAAGAATCCGGCTTTTTTGCTGTATTTTTCTTCATTTATCCTCAATTTTGAATTGACAACCGGCGCTTTGTTGCCGTAAACTTGAACCAGCATCATTATCATCTGGAAAGGACGCAAATACGATGGACGCTGCACATTTTGAAAAGATGCTCACAAGTGAGGTGCTGTTCGAGGGCCGGGTGGTCACCCTGACCAAAGATACCGCCCTTTTGGAAAATGGAAAGACCGCCACCCGCGAGGTGGTCCACCACCACGGCGGGGCCTGCATCGTGCCCTACTTTGAGGACGGCACCATCTGCATGGTGCGCCAGTTCCGCTACGCCATGCAGCAGGAGCTGTGGGAGCTGCCCGCCGGCAAGCTGGAAAAAGGGGAGGATCCCTTTGAAGCCGCCAAGCGGGAGCTGGAGGAGGAGTGCGGCCTGACCGCCGACAAGTACACCTCCCTGGGCGAGTTCTACCCCACTGTGGGCTATGATACCGAGATCATCTACACCTGGGTGGCCACTGGTCTGCACGAGACCCGGATGCATCTGGATGCGGACGAGTTCCTGACCCCTGACCGGGTACCGCTGACTCAGGCCTATGAGATGGTGATGCGCGGCGAGATCAAGGACGGCAAAACCATTGCAGGCGTGCTCAAGCTCAAGGCCCTGTTGGACGAGGGCAAGCTGTGAACATTCTCTACGAAGATACCGCCCTTGTGGTGCTGGACAAGCCCGCCGGGCTGACCAGCGAGGAGGGCGTACCCGCTGCCCTGCGCCAGCGGTGGGGCAGGCCGGATGCATACGTTGGGGTCATCCACCGGCTGGACACCGGCGTTTCGGGGCTGATGGTCTATGCCAGAACACCTGGAGCTGCAGCTGCCTTGACAAAGCAGGTGACGGAGAGCCAGCAGGCCTATGCCATTCTGGACGGCAGGGCAGAGGCTGGCCCCGGTGCACCGGCACAGCCCTGCTTTCTTAAAACATACCGGGCCGTGATCGCAGGCGGGCCGGACGAAGCGCTGCCGCCCGAGGGCATCCTGCGGGATTACCTGTTCAAGGACAGCCGGAAAGGCCGGGTCTTTCCGGTAAAGCGCCCCCGCAAGGGGGTGCGGGAAGCCGTGCTGGAATACCGCATCGTGGAGACGGCACCGGACGGTTCCCTGAGCCTTGCGGAGATCACGCTCCACACTGGGCGGACGCATCAGATCCGGGTGCAGTTTGCCTCCCGGAAGCACCCGCTTTACGGAGACGGCAAATATGGCAGCCGGTTCAAGGGGGACATTGCCCTGCAGAGCGCAGGGCTGCAGTTCGTCCACCCGGAGACCGGCAAGCCCATGGCCTTTTCTCTGCCCCTGCCCGCCGCCGCACCGTGGAAGGAGTTTTTGGAATAAGGCTGTTGCACATGGTCAACATCCTCGCCCTCTCCGTCACCTGCAGTGACACCTCTCCCAAAGGGAGAGGCCTTGGCAAAAAGATGAAGTTTGCGTGGACTGCCAAGGGCTCCCACTTTGGGGGGAAGCTGGCATCGCGTAGCGATGACTGAGAGGGCGAGCCCGCTAAAGGAATAATCATTTCAACTAGGTGAGTGATATGGAACAGCAATACAAGACCGACGCTGAAATTTACGCGGTACTGGAGCGGGAGATCATCGACCTGACCCTGCGGCCGGGCAGTTCGTTGAGTGAGAACCCCCTCTGCGCACGCTTCGGGGCACCGCGTTCCATGATCCGGGTGGTGCTGCAGCGGCTGCAGGAGAATGGGCTGGTGAAGATCGTTCCCTACAAGGGTACCACTGTGACCCGGCTGAACCGGGAGATCGTGGATGAGCTCATTTACGAGCGCACCGCTGTGGAAGCCCGCGTCCTGCGGGACTTCTCGCCCAAGTGCACACCGGAGCAGCGGGCACTCATCCGGCGGCAGGCCGATGCCTACGCCGCGCTGGCCCGCGCCGAAGAGATCGACTATAACAAGCTCTATGAGGCAGACCGCCTTCTCCACGAGACATGGTTTGCCGCCATGGGAAAAATGTATCTTTGGCGCACCTTACAGAACGCCCACGCCGATTACAGCCGTTTCCGGATGCTGGACACCATGACCAGCGGCGGGCTGGACGAGGTGATCGCCGACCACCAGAACATCATTGCCGCCATTGAGCGGTGTGATCTTGCCGCCTTTGAGCCGCTGGTGGAGCGCCACCTCTACGGCGGCATCCGGCGGCTGGGCTCTAAGCTCACCGGGGAATATGCCGACTACTTCGAGCCGGAAAAATAATGCACCCTTAAAAAAATGTTCCACGGGGAACAAAACCGGCACAGCGCCTGCCTGACGCTGTGCCGGTTTTCTTTGCCCCTTTTTCAGAAGAACACGCCGGAGATGAAGATCTCCAGCCCAATGCCGATGAGGATGATACCGCCCAGCACAGAGGCCTTGCCGGAAAGCTTTGTGCCGAACTCTTTGCCGATGCGCAGGCCCGCCATGCAGAGGAAGAAGGTGACGACGGCAATGATGCCGGAAGCCGTCAGCGCCATCAGCCAGCCATACTCCGCAATGGTAAAGCCCACCGAGAGGGCATCGATACTGGTGGCCACGCCCTGCATGAAGAGGGCACCGGCACTCAGCGCGGCGGCTTCCTCGGTTTCCTCGCCCCGGATGCCATCGATCATCATCTTGCCGCCGATATAGCCCAGCAGGGCAAGGGCGATCCAGGGGATGAACGTTTCAAAGGAGGAGAACATCTCCACGATGGTATGGACGCAGACCCAGCCTGTCATGGGCATCACGGCCTGAAACACGCCAAAGGTGCCCGCAATGATGCACATCCTTTTTCGGGACATGCCGGGGTCATGCAAACCATTTGCCATCGAGACCGAAAACGCGTCCATGGCAAGGCCCACGCCCAGCAGTGCACTGTTGAGAAAAAATCAAAAAGCTCCATTCCATAACCGAATGCCTCCTGAATCTGACCAAAATTACGGTGCGGCAAAACAAAACCCGAGATCGGCGCGCGTACACGTCCGGTCTCGGGTCATTTTTTTACAAATGAACTCCATGTGTTGGGCGTGGTACTCCGCACCATAACACATGAGTCTCGCAAATGAAAGCAAGCCAGACAGCAGTGCTGTCATTGTGTTGACTTGCTGCGCCGTCTGCAAACAGCGCCTGCTACTCCCCCAATGGGATTTTGTGATCGTTTCGCTAGTCTATCATATTTTCTGATAGAAGTCTAGGCTAACTTTTCCATTTTCTCTGGCAGGAGAGGCTCACTCCTCAGACGGTGTCTCGGAGGCAGATGCCTCATCGGCAGCTTCCATGGCGGCCAGCTGCTCTGCGGTGGGCTCATCGCCCTCCTCAGCCTCTACCGTCTCGGTCTGGGCTTCATCATCGTGGTCGGTACGGGCCAGGACCATGACCTTATCATTCTCGCCCAGACGCATGACACGGACACCGGAGCCGTAACGGCTCTGCACCGGGATCTCATTGGCGTGCAGGCGGATGATGATGCCCTCCTGGCTGCTCAGCAGCACGTCATCCACATCGTCCACGATCTTGACCGCGGCGACCTTGTCCTTGGCGGCATCGTAGTTGCGGATGCCCTTGCCGCCGCGGGCGGTGATGCGGTAGGTGTCGATGTCGGACCGGCGGCCCTTGCCGTTCTCAGTCACGGTCAGGATGGTGGCGTTCTCACGGCAGATGCAGACACCCACGACCTCGTCGCCCTCGGCCAGCTTGATGGCGCGCACGCCGTGGCCGCTGCGGCCCATGGGACGGGCATCCTCCTCATTGAAGCGGATGGCCTGGCCGTTGCGGGTGGCAACGATGAGCATATCGTGGCCGGAGGTCAGTCTTGTCCAGGCCAGTGCATCCCCCTCGTTCAGGGCAATGCCGATCAGGCCGGACTTGCGGATATTGGCGTACTGCTCCAGCGGGGTGCGCTTGATGAGGCCCTGCTTTGTGACCATGGTCACAAAACCGCCTTCGTTGGTCGTATCCTTGCTCTGGCAGAGCATATTGGTGACCTTTTCGCCCTCGGCCAGCTGCAGCAGGTTCACAATGTTGGTGCCCTTGCTGGTGCGGCTGCCCTCAGCAATGGTGTAGCCCTTGATGCGGAACAGGCGGCCCTTATCGGTAACGAACAGGACATAATCATGGGTGGAGCCCACGAACATCTCCTGCACGATATCCTCTTCCTTGCGGGTCATGCCGGAGATGCCGCGGCCGCCGCGCTTCTGGGCCTGATAAGTGGCCTTGAGCTGGCGCTTGATATAACCGGCCTCGGTCAGGGTATAGACGCACTGCTCCTCAGCGATCAGATCCTCGATATCCACCTCGCCGGTCACGGTCTCGATCTCGGTGCGGCGGTCATCGCCGAAGCGGCGCTTCATTTCCAGCAGCTCGCTCTTGACGATTTCGAGCACGCGGGCATCATCGGCCAGGATCTCTTCCCAATCCCGGATCTTGGCGTTCAGGGAGCCCAGCTCTTCCTCGATCTTCAGGATCTCCAGACCAGCCAGACGGCCCAGCTGCAGCTTGACGATGGCATCCGCCTGCGGGTCATCAAAGCCGAACTGCTCCATGATGGCAGCCTTGGCCTCACTCATGCCGCCCTTGCAGGCACGGATGGTGGCGATCAGCTCATCCACGATGTCGGTGGCCTTCTTCAGGCCTTCCAGAATATGGGCACGTTCCCGGGCCTTTTTCAGGTCATACTGGGTGCGGCGGCGCACCACCTCATCCTGGAACTCCACATACTTCTGGATCATCTGCTTCAGGGTCATCACCTTGGGCACCTTGTGGTCGATGGCCAGCATGATGACACCCACGGTATCCTGCAGCTGGGTGTACTGGTACAGCTGATTCAGGACGACCTGGGGGTTGGCATCCTTGCGCACGTCAATCACGATGCGCATCCCCTTGCGGTTGGTCTCATCGTTCAGATCGCTGATGCCCTCGATTCGCTTTTCCTTGACCAGGTCGGCAATGTTCTCAATGAGGCGTGCCTTGTTGACCATGTAGGGGATCTCGGTCACGATGATCTGGGCGCGGCCATTCTTCTTTTCTTCAATGGTGGCGCGGCCGCGCAGGGTGATCTTGCCGCGGCCGGTGGCATAGGCAGCACGGATGCCGCTGCGGCCCATGATGATGCCGGCGGTGGGGAAATCGGGGCCCTTGATGTGTTCCATCAGGCCGGGCAGGTCGATGTCCGGGTCCTCGATATAGGCCACACAGCCGTCAATGACCTCACTCAGGTTGTGGGGCGGAATGTTGGTGGCCATACCAACGGCGATGCCCTGACTGCCGTTGACCAGCAGGTTCGGGAAACGGCAGGGCAGAACGCTGGGCTCCTTCTTGGTCTCATCAAAGTTGGGGTCCCAGTCGATGGTATCCTTGTCGATATCGGTCAGCATCTCCACGGCCATACGGCTCATGCGGGCCTCGGTGTAACGGTAAGCAGCCGGGGGGTCGCCGTCCACAGAACCAAAGTTACCCTGACCATCCACCAGCGGGTAGCGCAGGGAGAAATCCTGTGCCAGACGGACCATGGCATCGTAAACGGATGCGTCGCCGTGGGGGTGGTAGGAGCCCAGCACGGCACCAACGGTGTCGGCGGATTTGCGGTATGCATGGCTGGGGTCGTTGCCGCGCTCATGCATGGTGTACAGGATGCGGCGGTGGACAGGCTTCAGGCCGTCGCGCACATCGGGCAGGGCGCGGGACACGATGACTGACATGGAGTAGTCCAGGAACGCGGTCTCGATCTCCTTCTTGACATCGCGGATGATCTTTTTGGTACCGCTGCCCGGTATCATCACATAATCTTCTTCCATTGTTTCCTCCAATTACACATCCAGCTTCGCGTACTGGGCGTTGGTCTCGATAAAGCGGCGGCGGGGCTCCACCTGGTCGCCCATCAGGATGGTAAAGGCTTCATCGGCCTTCTCGGCATCCTCAATGGTGATCTGAACGATGACCCGGTTATCGGGGTTCATGGTGGTCTCCCACAGCTGTTCGGGGTTCATCTCACCAAGGCCCTTATAGCGGTTGACCTTTGCGCCGGGCATCTCCTGCGAGAGGATGGCCATTTCAGCATCGTTGTAGGCGTACTTGATGGTGTTGCCCTTCTGCACCTTGAACAGGGGCGGCTGAGCGACATAGACATGGCCCTGCTCGATGAGGGGGCGCATATAGCGGAAGAAGAAGGTCAGCATCAGGGTGCAGATGTGAGAACCATCAACATCGGCATCGGCCATGATGAACACTTTATCATACCGCAGCTTGGAGATATCGAATTCCTCGCCGATGCCGCAGCCCAGAGCCAGCACCACGGGCATCAGCTTATCGTTGCCGTAGATGCGGTCCGCGCGGGCCTTTTCCACGTTCAGCATCTTGCCCCACAGGGGGAGGATGGCCTGAATGGCGGAGTCACGGCCCATCTTGGCAGAGCCGCCTGCAGAGTCACCCTCGACGATGAAGATCTCGGTGCGGGTGGGGTCTTTTTGCACGGCAGTCAGCCAGCTTGCCGGGCATCCGGCTGGTCTCCAGCGCGCTCTTGCGGCGCACCAGCTCCCGGGCCTTTTTGGCAGCGGCGCGGGCGCGGGCTGCCTGGGTGGCCTTTTCAAAAATGGCCTTTGCCACGCCGGGGTTCTCCTCAAAGAACTCCATCAGCTTGGTGTACACCATGTTGGAAACAAGGGTGCGGATCTCGGTATTGCCCAGCTTTGCCTTGGTCTGGCCCTCGAACTCGGCCTCCTGCAGCTTGACGGAAATGACACAGATGAGGCCCTCGCGGACATCGGAGCCGGACAGGTTCTCGTCCTTATCCTTCAGCAGGCTGTGACTGCGGCCGTAATCGTTGAACACACGGGTCAGGCTGGTGCGGAAGCCCTCTTCATGGGTGCCGCCGTCCGGGGTGTTGACGTTGTTGGCAAAGCTCAGCAGCAGCTCGTTGTAGCTGGAATTATACTGCAGCGCGATCTCGGCCATGCCCCGCTCGGTCTGGCCCTTGAGGTAGATGACATTGGGGTGGAGCACCTCCAGATTGCGCTTTTCGCCCAGATAGGTGACAAAGCTCTTGATGCCGCCCTCATAGCACATGACCTCGGTGCGGTAGCAGGGGTCGCCCTCCTGGCCATCCTCCAGAACGGGGGTATAGAGCTCCCGCTCATCTGTCAGGGTGATCTTGACACCGGCGTTCAGGAAGCTCTCCTCGCGCAGGCGCTTTTCCAGCGTCTCGAAGTTATAGACGGTGGTGTCCTTGAACATCTCGGGGTCGGGCTTGAAGGTAACGCGGGTGCCGGTGACCCCTCGGCCACCGTGCCCAGACACTTCAGGGGGGCCGTCCGGGTCGCCGCGGCGGAAGGTCTGCTCGTATTCATGGCCGTCGCGGCGGACATTGACCCTCAGCCACTCAGAGCAGGCGTTGACTACGGATGCGCCGACACCGTGCAGACCGCCGGCCACCTTGTAGCCGGAGTTCTCGCCGCCGAACTTACCGCCTGCGTGGAGGATGGTATAAACGACGGTGACGGCGGGCAGACCGGTATCGGCCTGGATATCCACGGGGATACCGCGGCCGTTGTCGGTGACCTGAATGATGTTATCCTTTAAGATCTTGACCTCAATGTGGTTGCAGTAGCCGGCCAGCGCTTCATCAATGGCGTTGTCCACGATCTCGTAGACCAGATGATGCAGGCCCCGCTCACCGGTGGAGCCGATATACATGCCGGGACGCTTGCGCACGGCCTCCAGACCCTTCAGGACCTGGATCTCGCTGGCATTATACTCATGGTCGGTCGCGGTTTCCACATTGGTGCTGGTGATGATTTCCTCTGCCATATCCTTTCTCCCTTTACTTGATATTTTTTCAATCGATTGGATCGTTGTTGATTTTTTCCAGAACGACATTTCGGTGCGCCGCTTCATGGCCGCGCTGGACAGCTCCGAAAGATAAACGGTGTCCACAGGGGCATCGGCCAGAACATAACACTGGGGCAGGTCATCCGAAAGGCTGACCACGGCCCCGTTCTTCTGGGCATAGTTGAGAAATTCCCGACCCCCCGGGGGGGAGACGGTGGTGGTCTCCAGATTGAAGATGCCGATGATATCACGGTCATTCAGGACATAGTCCCGGCCCAGATGGATATACATTGCGTATATTCTCCCGCAGATGCAGACTGCATATTCTGTCGCAATTTTCCGCATTCTATGCAATGCAGCGATGCAACATTTCTCCATTTCAGATTTTACTCAGGACACCGCCGTTCATGCGGTAGACCTCGCCATCCGTTTTCAGGAAGGCCGTATCGTCACAGCTGGTGACGAAGGTCTGTTTTTCCCGCATCCGGGTCAGCAGATACTGCTTACGGCCATCATCCAGCTCACTGAGCACATCGTCCAGCAAGAGGACGGGGTGCTCGCCGGTGATGGCCGCAGCGGCGGCGGCTTCGGCCATTTTCAGGCTGAGCACCACACTGCGCTGCTGCCCCTGGCTGGCAAACACTCTGGCGGGCTGGCCGTCCAGCAGCAGCTCCAGATCTTCCCGGTGGGGGGCCGCACAGGCTCTGCCCGGCCCGGACTTCCTCATTCTGGCGGGCTTTGAGCAGAGCCGCCAGACCGCCGGGCTCAAACTGAGCGGCATACCGCAGCTCCATCCGCTCCGCCCCATGGGAAAGCTCCTCGTAATTGGCACAGGCCAGCGGGGCCAGCCGTTCCAGGTAGGCCCGCCGCCGCTGCTGGATGGCTTCCCCCTGCGCGGCAAGCTCGGTGTTCAGCACCTCGAGCAGGGCCATTTTTTCAGCGTAGGGACGTTCCTGCCCGGCAGGGGAGCGGCGCAGCAGCGCGTTTTTCTGCTGCAGGGCCCGCAGATAGCGGCGGTACACGGTCAGGTAGCCGGGGTAGAGCTGGCAGAGGGCGGCATCCAGAAATTTGCGCCGCCCCTCGGGCGCTCCCTTAACCAGGCTCAGGTGGCCAGGGTCAAACACGACAGCCGGAAAGCTGCCGGCAAGCCCTGCCGCCCGCCTGGGTGCTGCCCCGTTCACCGAGGCGTACCGCCCGGGCCGCTGGGAATCCGGGGTGCCCACCGTCAGCCGGACACGGTTCGGCTCGTCAGGCTCCTGTTCCTCCTGCTGTGCCCGGAGCGTGGAGGCTTCCAGCACGGCAAAGGGCTCACCCCGCCGCACCAGCTCTGCATCCTTGCCGCCCCGGAAGCTCTTGCCGCCGGTCAGCAGCCAGATGGCCTCCAGCAGGTTGGTCTTGCCCTGGCCGTTGTTGCCGCAGATCACGGTCAGCTCCGGCCCGGGGTCAGGCTTGCCGATGCGATATTGCGGTAATTCGTTACTTCTAAGGAAAGCAGGCGCATGGTTTACTGGCCCTGTCCCACTTCCACGGTCTGGCCGTCCAACTCGACGACATCCCCGGCGCGGCACTTTTTGCCCCGCATGGTGCAGACCTCACCATTCACCTTGACAGCACCGCCCTGCACCAGCTCCTTGGCTTCGCCGCCGGTCTCACACAGGCCCGCATATTTCAGCAGGGCATCCAGCTTGATAAATTCCGTATGGATGAGAATTTTTTGGCATTTTTCATGCCTCTCAATCATTCTTGAAGCGGACAGGCAGGACCAGATACAAAAAGTCGCTGCCCTCGGTAGGCAGGACCTTGACCGGGCTCAGCGGGCCGCTGATCTCCAGCTTGACCTGCTCGGTGCGGGCGTTGCGCAGGGCATCCAGCAGATAGCGGTTGTTGAAACCGATCTCCACCTCATCGCCCTCGCATTGCGCGTTGAATTCATCCACCACGCGGCCCAGATTGGTCTGGCAGCGGACCACCACTTTACCCTCTGTAAAACTGATGCGGAGGGGAATTTTTTAAACGCTCTGTAATGATCAGGGAGGCGCGCTCGATGGTCTCGATGAACTCCTTGGTGTCCAGAACCACGCTGGTGCGGCTGCCATTGGGGATCACGTTGTGGTAGTTGAGGAACTCGCCCTCGATCAGGCGGCTCATGATGGTGTAACCGGCAGTGGTGAACACCACGTAGCGGCGGTTTGCGGAGATGTGCACGGTCTCCTCGTCGTCGTTGGCCAGCAGGTGGGAGACCTCGTTCATGGTCTTGCTGGGTACGATGATGCGGATCTCCTTTATGGCTTCCACCGGCCGCTCCACAATGGCCAGACGGTAGCCGTCCAGCGCAACAACGGTCAGCTTATCCGGCGAGATCTCAAATAATTCACCGGTATGCGCAGGTTTTTTCCTCATCCTGACTGACGGCGTACAGGGTGCGCTCGATCATATCACGGAGCACGCCGGTCTTGATGTTCAGGGTCTCCTCGGCACCGGTGTTGGGCAGCTCGGGGAAATCGGTGGGGTTCATGGACTGGATCTCGAACTGTGCCACACCGCTCTGGATGGTGGTTTTTCCGTTTTCGGCAGATTGGATGTTGATCTGGCCGGAAGGCATCCGGCTGACCATGCTGCTGAGCAGCTTGGCGTTCAGCACTACCTCGCCGGGCTCTTTGACATTGGCATCAATGGTGGTCACGATGCCCATTTCCAGGTCGTAGCCGGTCAGGGTGAGCTGGAAGCCTTCGGCTTTCAGCAGGATACCCTCCAGTACCGGGATGGTGGAGCGCAGGGTAACAGCTTTGGAAACGCCGTCAATGGCTGCACTCAGCAGGGTCTTATCGCAGATGATGTTCAATTGTGTGTCTCTCCTTATTTTGGATTCAAGTTTTGAGGTTCTTTCTCCCATAAAACAGGAACAAAACCTCCAAATCTATATTGAACTTGTTGTAGTATTCGTAGTAGGGGCTGGGGAAGATGTGGAAAAGTCGGAAAATGTGTGGAATGGTGCGGCTCCGTGGTTTTTCACCGGCTTGTGAATGCAGTGTGAAAGGCTTGTGGAAAGGGCTGGAGCTGCTTTTCTTTCCACGGCGGGTGTGCAAAACAGAAGTTGAATGTTGAAAACTCGGTGGAAAGAGTGGAGAACTTTGTCGTCTGACCACAATATCTTGTTCTGTTTTCCCGGATTCCCCTGGATTTCTCCCCATATTTGGGGTTTTATCCCCTGTGAGAGTATGACTTTTGCCCCTGTTCTTCCGTCAGGCCTTGACGTTCTTGATGATGTCGCTGACGGTTTCGCGCAGGTGCTGGTCATTCTTCATGTCCCGCTCCATGGTCTTGAGGGAGTAGACGATGGTGGAGTGGTCACGGCCCGAGAACTCCCGGCCGATCTCCTCCATGCTCATGCCGGTGACTTCGCGCAGGATATAGATCGCCACGCGGCGGGCGGATGCAACGTTGGCGTTCCGCTTGGTGCCCCGGATGTCGGCAGGGGAGACGTTGAAGGTGCGGGAGACCTCGCCCACGATCTTCTCGATGGTCACGGGCACAGGCTGGGTCTCGTTCAGGATGTCCTTGATGGCATTCTGTGCCACGCTGATGACAGGCTGGATGCCCTCCAGCATGTAGTAGGCGTTCAGCTTTTTCACTGCGCCCTCCAGCTGGCGGATGTTGGTTTTTCAGGTGGTTGGCGATGAATTCCGCCACGTCCTCGGGCAGATCCAGGTGGAGCAGCTCGGCCTTGCGCTTGACGATGGCCACGCGGGTCTCGAAATCAGGCGGCTGGACATCGGCGGTCAGGCCCCACTCAAAGCGGGTGCGCAGGCGCTCTTCCAGGCTCTTGATCTCCTTGGCCGGGCGATCAGAGGCAATCACGATCTGCTTGTGGGCATCGTGCAGGGAGTTGAAGGTGTGGAAAAACTCCTCCTGGGTGGATTCCTTGCCGGCGATGAACTGGATATCGTCCACCAGCAGCAGGTCGGCCACGCGGTACTTCATCCGGAAGTCCTCGGTGCTGCCGGCGCGGATGGCGGCGATCAGCTCGTTGGTGAACTGCTCGCAGGTAACGTACATGATGACGAAATCGGGGTGGGTGCGCTTGATCTCGGTCTGGATGGCCGTGAGCAGATGGGTCTTGCCCAGACCGGAGCCGCCGTAGATGAACAGCGGGTTATAGGCCCCGGAGGGGTTGGCCGCAACCGCCTGCGCCGCAGCAAACGCAAACTGGTTGGAGGGACCCTTGATGAAGTTCTCGAAGGTGAACTCGTAATTGCCCTGGGGCGAGGCGGGGTTTGCCTCGTACTGCTGGGCCAGCACCACCTCATGGGGCGGGGTGCTGGGCACCACCAGCGTGATGTCCACGTCAAAGCCCAGCACGGTCTTGAAGGCCTCTTTCAGCAGGCCGAGGTAGCGGTCGGTGACGATCTTGCAGATGAAATCGTTGCGCACCGACAGGGTGATATGGCTGGAGTCCTCAAAGCTGATGGGCTCAAGTCCGTCGATGTAGAGGTTATAGGTCGGCTCGGCCATCTGCGTTTTGCAGTATGCCTGGGCGGCCTCTAAAACGTCCTTGAAAGAATCCATAAAACATCCACTCCATTGAATTGGTCGAAGTTTTCAACAATGCTGCTGATACCCCGTTAGTATACCACCAAAAATCTCCCTGCGTCTATATTCTATAATGTAATTTATAATACATAAGAAAAGACGCTCCATCGTACCCTCGCAGCTCTTGTGTCCAAGGCGGATTTTTGGCCACAAGATATGGTAGAAGAAAAGTTTTCCACGGAGAACCGGTGAAAAAGTTGAAAGCATTTTTCACCAAAGAAATTTGAAAAAAGTTTGCTGGAAAGTGGAAAAAAACGCTTGACAGAACGGGGATAGTGTGCGATATACTGTTGAATTGCAAGCCTGTCCCCAATTTGGGACCAGAAATACCCCATTACCGGGGACGAGATTTTTACGGAGGATACAACCATGAAGAGAACTTTTCAGCCCAAGAAGCGTCAT
>ENA-OQES01000707-OQES01000707.1-human-gut-metagenome-genome-assembly--contig:-NODE-707-length-13404-cov-3.562476_pt1 | contig 13404 bp, 15 predicted proteins | sample MGYA00242798_ERZ504641 | MGnify/ENA primary metagenome ERZ504641 (study PRJEB26092, sample SAMD00036327) | human gut metagenome | host: Homo sapiens | study: EMG produced TPA metagenomics assembly of... | reverse complement strand
TTTCTCGACTCTGTCCTTGTGGATGAACACACAGGGACGGGGCCGTTTTTATTTTACCCGTTCCGCAGGTGGAGCGGGTTTTATTTATTTTGGGCCGCCCGCTCCGGGAAAGGAGCAACCGCTATGAAAACCATGAACATGATCTCCCGCCGCAGCTTCCTGAAGGCTGCCGCCGCAGCCGCTGTCGTATCCGCACTGGGCCTGACCGGCTGCGGCTCCTCCGGCTCTTCTGCCGCAGCATCCAGCACTGCCGGTTCCGCCGCCGCCGCTTCTGAAGCAGGCCAGACCTTTAAGGTGGGCATCGTCAACTATGTGGATCATGCATCCCTGAACCAGATCGTGGCCTCTGTTGAGAGCCGTTTGGATGAGGTGGGCGCGGAGAAGGGCGTGACCTTCGACTATGCCGATTACTACGCCAACGCCCAGGCTGACCAGTCCAACCTGAACCAGATCGGTGCAGACCTGGTGGCCGACCAGGTAGATGTCATTGTGGCCGTTGCCACCCCCACCGCCGCCACCATGCTGGCCGCTGTGGAAGATACCGACATCCCTGTGGTCTACTCTGCCGTCACCGACCCTGTTTCCGCCGGGTTTGATGGTGAGGAGGGCATCACCGGAACCTCCGATGCCCTGAACACCGAGGCCATTATGAACCTCATCACTGCCATCAACCCCGACATCGACACCATCGGCCTGCTGTACGACCTGAGCGAGGATTCCTCCACCCAGGCCATCGCCGATGCCAAGGCGTTCTGCGACAGCAAGGGCATCAAGTACATTGAAAAGAACGGCACCACCACGGCTGAGGTGCAGATGGCTGCCGAGGCCCTTGTGGCCGCCGGTGTCAAGGCAGTGTTCACCCCCACCGACAACACCGTGATGACCGCTGAGCTGTCCATCTATGAGACCTTCCTGGAGGCAGGGATCCAGCACTTCACCGGTGCGGACAGCTTTGCTTTGAACGGTGCTTTTGTGGGCTACGGCGTGGATTACGTCCAGCTGGGCGAGGCCACCGCCGATATGGTGGTGGAGCTGCTCTGCGGCGGCAAGACCCCCGCAGACCTGCCCTACCAGACCTTCGATAACGGCATCGTCACCATCAACACCGAGAGCTGTGAGGCACTGGGCCTTGACCTCGACACCGTTAAGGAAGCCTTCAAGCCCTATTGCACCGAAATTGTGGTAGTGACCACGCAGGAGAATTTCTAAAAAGGAGTACATCAACCATGCTGGCGAGTATCTTTTCGCTCAACGTGATCCAGACGGCGCTGGAGCTGGGCTGCATTTACGGTCTGGTGGCGCTGGCGCTGTTTCTGAGCTATTCGATCCTGAACATTGCAGACCTGTCCACCGATGGCTGCTTCACCTTTGGCTGTGCCGTGGCCTGCCAGGTGGCGCTGACAGGCCACCCCATCCTGACCCTGTTCGCGGCCATGGCAGCGGGTGTGTGTTCGGGGCTTTGTCACCGCCTTTTTGCAGACACGTCTGGGCGTTTGAGAGCATCATGGCAGGCATCATCGTGAACACCGGCCTGTACACCATCAATCTGGCGGTCATGGGCTTTTCGTCCACGATGTCCCTGGTCAAGACCGATACGGTATTCTCGCTGGCAAAATTCCGCGCTGGCCTTTACGGGCGGCTGGTATAAGCTGGTCATCGCGGCAGCAGTCATTGTACTCGCCTGTGCCGCTATGGTGGGTTTCCTGGGCACCCGGCTGGGCCTTTCCATCCGCGCCACCGGCGACAATGCCGCCATGGTGCGGGCCTCCAGCATCAACCCGGCCTTCACCATCACAGTGGGCCTGTGCATTTCGGGTGCGCTGACCGCCCTTTCCGGCGGCCTGCTGGCCCAGTATCAGAAGAGCAGCGACATCAACGTGGGCACCGGCATGGTGACCATCGCGCTGGCTTCCCTTATCATCGGCGAAACGCTGGTGGGCAAGCGCACCATGGTGCGCCGGGTGCTGGGCGTGGTGTTCGGCAGCTGCCTGTATCGCTTTATCGTGGCCGTGGCCCTGCGCTTCAATGTGCCCGCCGCCGCCATGAAGCTGGTGAGCGCCCTCATCGTGGCTGTGGCCATCTCGATGCCCGCCATCCGGGCAAAGTTTGCCTTTGAGCAGCGTAAGCACAATGCCCGGAAGGAGGTGCACTGAGATGGAAATGCTGGAACTGAACAACCTGCACAAGACCTTTAACCCCGGCACCGTCAACGAAAAGTGGCCCTGAACGGTGTGAGCCTGCACATGGAGGCAGGCGACTTTGCCACCATCGTGGGCTCCAACGGCGCGGGCAAATCCACCATGTTCAACGCCATCACCGGCGGTTTCATTGCCGACGAGGGCAGCATCGTGCTGGGCGGGCAGGACATCACTTTTGCGCCCGAGTACGAGCGCAGCAAGGTCATTGGCCACCTGTTCCAGGACCCGCTCAAGGGTACGGCCCCAATATGACCATTGAGGAAAACCTTGCGCTGGCCTATCTCCGGGCAGGAACTGCCCCCACGCGATTTTCTCCCGCATCTCCCGCAAGGATAAGGAGCTGTTCCGGGAAAAAACTTGCCCTGCTGAATATGGGCCTTGAGGACCGGATGAAGCAGCCGGTGGGTCTGCTCTCGGGCGGCCAGCGGCAGGCGCTGACCCTGCTCATGGCCACCCTCGTTACCCCCAAGCTCCTGCTGCTGGACGAGCACACCGCAGCCCTGGACCCTGCCACGGCGGAGAAGGTGCTGGAGCTGACCAAGAGCATCGTGGCCGAGAAAAAGATCACCTGCCTGATGGTCACCCACAACATGCATCAGGCCCTCGAGCTGGGCAACCGCGCCCTGATGATGGACGGCGGCCGCATCGTGTTCGATGTCAAGGGCGAGGAGCGCAGTAAGATGACTGTGGACGACCTGCTGGAAAAATTCCGCGAGAACGCCGGTAAGGCCCTGGACAATGACCGTATCCTGCTGAGCAAGGTGGAAGCGGGCAACTGAAAAGAAACTCAAAATGCCCTGTCTGGACCCGAAACCGTGTCAGACAGGGCATTTTTGATACAACAAGGAGAAAATAAGATGAAAATTACGATCCGTACCCCGCAGATGCAGGATTATGACCGCTTTTCTGCTATTATGGATCAGGTGCAGCAGATGCATGTCGAGTGGCGGCCGGATGTCTACAAACCGGCTAGTCCGTTGGTTACAAAAGGGTTGTTTGCTGAGTTCCTGAAAGGGGACAGCTGGTATATTGCCGAGACGGACGGCATCGTTGTTGGTGTTCTGGAAGTCTTCAAGCGCCATGTGGAAGGCCCGGCGCAGGTAACAAAGGATGTTTTGTTCGTCAGTACCATGGCGGTGGAGGAAGCGTACAGGGGCAAGGAAATCGGACACCAGTTCTTTGATAAGGTGAAGCAGCTCAAAGCAGAAAAGGGATGCGACACCATTGAACTGCAGGTGAACGCTAAAAATAAAATGGCGTATAAGATGTACCGGAACTATGGCTTTACGGAAAAGTCCATCAATATGGAGCTGAAATAAGCAACAAAAAGAGCAGAGCGTTCCAGCCAGCTGGCTGGAACGCTCTGCTCTTTTTAATGCAATATACTGAAAACTCAGAACTTACTTCACATACTCGACGGTGTATTCGAAACCATACTCTTCCTGCAGCTTCTTGACGGCAGGCTCGCAGTCCTCGATGAAGCTAGGTGCGTAGACGGAAGCACCGTTGTGGTCCTTCTTGTAGTCCTCCACGATCTGCTGCAGCTTTGCCCAGCCCTCGTTGGCCTTGGCATTGTCAACAGTGTCGGGGAAGTTGATGATGAATTCACGGTGCTGCGGAATACGAGCTTTCATAAGTGATATCTCCTTGATTGACTATTTGTAGTTTATTGCTTGATTTATACAGAAGCTTAATGCTTTTGTAGATAACGGATAAGCCCTGCTCTGTCCAACCTGCCCTCTATGCACGGCTGCCGTCGGTTTCAGACGGAGAGGTCATACACCTGACAGGCGTTCTCTGCCGTCTGCCGGAACACCTGCTCCGGTTCCTCACCCTTGATGCTGGCGATATACTCGCCCACATAGCGGATGAGGGAGCTGTCGCAGCGGGTGCCGCGGACAGGCTCCGGGGCCATATAGGGGCAGTCGGTTTCCAGGACGATGCGTTCCAGCGGCAGGGCGGCAATGGCCTTGGCGGCCCGCTTGGCCCCCTTGAAGGTGCAGGCCCCGCCAAAGCCGATGTAGAGCCCCTGCTCTGCCAGCCAGAGCGCGTCATCGGCGCTGCCGGAATAGCAGTGGACGATGCCCTTGGGCCGGTACTTTTTCAGCAGGGCGTAGACATCGGCGTGGGCGCTGCGGTCGTGCACGATGATGGGCTTGTCCAGTTCCAGTGCCAGCCGGATCTCGGCCTCAAACAGCGCCAGCTGGGCATCCTTGGGCACGGGCCAGTGGTAATCCAGGCCGCACTCCCCCACAGCCACCACCTTGGGGTCCTCGTAATAGGGGGCAAGGGCACGCATCTCTGCGGCCCAGTCGCCGCCGTATACCGAGACAGTAGGGGCGGGGCCTTCCTCACCGCAATCCTCCGGGGCCAGCAGGCTCTCCGGATGGATGCCGACGGCGGCGTACACCCAGGGATATTTGTGGGCCAGCTCCAGCACCTTGGGTGCATCGCCCGAATGGGTGGCCTGCTCGCACACGCCCACCACCCCTTTGCCGGGCAGGCTGTCCAGCAGGGCAAAGCGGTCCGCGTCAAAGGCGCGGGCGCTGTAATGGGCGTGGGTGTCAAAGATGGGGTATTCCATATTACCGGGCACGCTCCTTTTTGGCGGGGGCCTTGTTTACCAGCCAGATGCCGATGCAGACCAGCACCAGCGCCCCCAGATACTGCCACCGGAACAGCGGCTCCCCATTGATGAGGGCGCTGAGCAGGACATTCACCACCGGGTTCACGAACCCGAAGATGGCGATCCGGCTGACGGGATTGTTCTTCATCAGCAGGGCCCAGACGATGTAGCCCGCGCCGCAGATGAAGGCCAGCGCCAGCAGGTCCAGCACGCTGAGCACAGACCAGTGTTCCAGCCGTCCGCCCAGAACAGCGCCCAGCAGGAACAGGGCTGCACCGCCCACGAACAAGTTCACAAAGCAGACGGCAAAGCTGTCTGCCCGGCGGGTGACGGATTTGTTCCAGGGGCCTGCCAGCGTGAAGAGGACAGTGGCAATGAGCATGTAGGCTACGCCCCGGGCGCTGCCGCCGCCGTGGTTGCCCAACGTGGCGATGAGAACGCCCGCAAAGCCGATGCCGCAGCCCAGCGCCTTGGCCGGGGTCATGCGGTCAGCCCTGCCGTAAAGGAAATGGGCGAAGATGACCCCCAGAAAGCTCTGGGTGCTGTTCAGGATGCCCCCAAAGGCACCGGTGAGCAGGGCAACAGCGCTGTAGAAAAAGGCGTACTGCGCTGTGGTCTGCCACAGGCCCAATGCACAGCATTCGGCCAGGATCTTCCCTTTGGGCATGGCGGGCAGCCTGCCCTCCAGCAGCAGGCTGCCGCCCAGTACCAGCACACTGCCCAGCATGAACCGCACCCCTGCAAAGCAGAGAATGGAGGCCGTGTCAGCGGTGTCAATGGCAAAGAGCCGATAACCCAGCTTAATGAAAGGAAAAGCTGAACCCCACATGGCGTTGCAAAGGATGGCAATGATAACGGCAAAGGCCGGTGTACCGAAAAGCCGGTCCAGCTTTTCGGCGCGGCTCAGCTGTGTCTCCATGGCTCAGTGGATGCGGCTGCCAACGGGGGTGTTGTCGCCGTAGAAGGCGATGGAGCAGCCGCCGTCAGCGGTGTCGGCAGCAAAGATCATGCCCTCGCTGACATACTTGCCCTTCAGCATGGGGCGGGGGGCCAGATTGCAGACGATGCCGATCTTCTTGCCGATCAGATCCTCCGGCTTGAACCACTTGGCAATGCCGGACAGGATGCAGCGCTCACGCTCGCCGTCAAACACGGTCAGGTGGAGCAGCTTCTTGCTCTCCTTCAGGTTCTCGCAGGCACGCACCTCGGCCACGCGCAGCTCCACCTTGCAGAAGGTGTCAAAGTCGATCTCTTCCTCGTGGGTAAAATCAACGGTGCTCTCCTCAGCAGCGGGGGCGGCAGCAGCCTTTTCGGCTTCGGCCTTGGCCTTGTTGGCAGCTTCGGCAGCGGCCTTGCGCTTCTCGTCCTCTTCCTTCAGGTGGGCGATCTCCTTGGCCACGTCAATGCGGGGGAACAGGGCATCGCCCTTGTGGACGGTGTAGGTCTCCTGCACGCCGTAAGCAGCCTTGCTCAGGTCGATGTCGGCAGTGGACAGGCCCAGCTGATCCATCATCTTGGGAGCGGTGGAGGGCAGGTAAGCGTTCAGCAGGATGCCTGCCACACGCAGTGCCTCGCACAGGTGGTAGAGCACGCTCTCCAGACGGGCCTTGTTGGCCTCATCCTTGGCCAGAGCCCAGGGAGCGGTCTCGTCGATATACTTGTTGGCGCGCTGGATCACGGCAAAGATCTCCATCAGGGCCTGGGGGATGGTCAGGTTGTCCATATCGGCAGTGACCTTGCCCAGCAGCTCATTGACCATGGTCTCCAGCTCCGTGTCGATGGCCTCGGTGCCAGCGGCCTTGTGGACCGTGCCGCCGAAGTACTTCTCGCACATGGCAACGGTGCGGCTGAGCAGGTTGCCCAGGTCGTTGGCCAGGTCGCTGTTGATGCGGTTGATCAGGGCCTCGTTGGTGAACATGCCGTCGTTGCCAAAGGGGATCTCACGCAGCAGGAAGTAGCGGATGGAGTCCACGCCGTAGCGGTCGCATAGGACCACGGGGTCCACAACGTTGCCCACGGACTTGGACATCTTGCCGCCGTTCATCAGCAGCCAGCCGTGGCCAAACACGCGCTTGGGCAGCGGCAGATCCAGAGCCATCAGCATGGCGGGCCACAGGATGGTGTGGAAGCGCAGGATCTCCTTGCCCACCATGTGCAGGTCAGCAGGCCAGAACTTGTTGTAATCGTGGTAGGTCTCGTTGCCGTAACCCAGCGCGGAGATATAGTTGCTCAGCGCATCGACCCAGACATACATGGTGTGCTTGGGGTCAAAGGGAACGGGGATGCCCCACTTGACAGAGGTGCGGGAAACACAGGTGTCCTGCAGGCCCTGCTTGATAAAGGCGATCATCTCGTTCTTCCGGCTCTCGGGCTGGATGAACTGGGGGTTCTCCTCGTAGTACTTCAGCAGGCGGTCGGCATACTTGCCGGTCTTGAAGAAGTAAGCCTCCTCGTGGGCATCATAGACCTCGCGGCCACAGTCGGGGCACTTGCCGTCCACCAGCTGGCTGTCGGTCCAGAAGCTCTCGCAGGGCTTGCAGTAGTGGCCGATGTACTCGCCCTTGTAGATATCGCCCTGCTCATACAGCTGGGTGAAGATCTTCTGGCAGGTCTCCACATGGTAGTCATCGGTGGTGCGGATGAAGCGGTCATAGCTGACATCCAGCAGCTTCCACAGATCTTTGACGGTGGCAACAATCCGGTCAACGTACTCCTTGGGGGTCACGCCTGCATCGGCGGCCTTGTCCTGGATCTTCTGGCCGTGCTCATCGGTGCCGGTCAGGAACATGACTTCCTTGCCCTGCATCCGCTTGAAGCGGGCCAGCGCGTCGCAGGCCACGGTGGTGTAGCTGTGGCCGATGTGCAGCTTGTCGCTGGGGTAGTAGATGGGGGTCGTGATGTAGAATGTGTTGTGTTCGCTCATGGGGGATGATTCTTCCTTTCTGTTGTGGCTGTGTCACCAAAAAAGCTCCCGTCCTGCCGGAATGCACCGGACAAGGACGGGAGCTGAACTTCCGTGGTACCACCTTGCTTCGCCGCGCCCTTGCGGGCATGGCCTTGCGTGCCGGGATGAACCCGGCCTCCGCGCGGTAACGGGCGCACCCGGCGGGGGCTTGGCGGCGCGCCGCTTCACCCCCACAGCTCAGAGGCCATCTTCCACTCCGTGCTCACCTGCCCGGTTCCATCCTTCGGGCTTTCTGTCAGGCGCAGGCGGGGCGTACTCTCCTCGTCAAGGCTGTTCGCTTTTTTGCCAAAGGGGCACACGAACCCCCTTGTTCCTATTATAATACGCAAAAACGGCGGGTTTTGTCAACTCTCCTGGTAAAGTGTTCTGCAAAACGGCTTTTGACTCGGTTTGTGTATATAAACGAGATAGTTATTAACAAAAAGATACGGTCAGAAATTGCTATCCTATCCCCTGTACATTGCCAAGCGCAGCCGCACCCTGTCAGCAGTACAAAGCCCCCGAAGGGGGTAACCAGAGCGTAAGCGATGGTTAGCAAGCATTGCATCTATAAAACAGATTCTGATTCAGGGACACCCTAAAACCCACTTTTGCCGGAGCCCCGGCCCAGCGCAAAATCCCAGGTGGATCCCCCTGCGCCGGGTGTCTGCCGCTCACTTTTTCCGCGTGGCAATGTCCTGAAAGCAGAAATAGTCCGGTTGGTGGCGGGACTGGGTGTACTCGAACAGCATTCCATCGGAGTTGAAGGTCTGGTTTACCACCACCGCCACGCAATCATAGCCGTCCATATCCAGCAGCTTTTCATCACGGGCAGTTGCGTGTTCTACCGTGATGCGCCGTTTGCTGGTGATGATCTGCATTCCAAGCACGTTTTCAATAAAATCATAGATGGAATGGGATGCGATTTCCTCTGTCAGTCCGGGTACAAATTCCTTTAAAAAGTAGTTGATGTCCAGAATCAGTGCTTTTCCGTCCAGATAACGCACACGCTGTACCGCCCACAATTCATCGCCCTCAGAAAATCCGCTTTCCGCGGCAAACTGTTCCGTTGCGGTGATGGTCTCAAACCGAATGACGCGGGTAACGGCATGCAGACGATTGCGGCGGGCGGTTTCTTGAAACGTCTCGATGCCACCGATGGTAAAGGTCGTCTTTCCCACCGGCTGGTAGATGACCCGCACGCCGCGCCCCTGCATGGTCTGCACATAGCCGTCGGCTACCAGCTCCGCCAATGCGCGTCGAACTGTGTTGCGGGAGCAGGCGTATTCCTCTATTAAGGTATTCTCGCTGGGCAGCAGCGATTGATAGGGGTAATCCTGCGCTTCGATCCGTTTTTTGATACTGCGGTAAATTCCTTCATATTTTGCTTTTGGCATGGCTGTTTACCTCAACTTGTTCAAACATTTGTTTTAGTATACCGTGATTGCGCCTGAATTTCAAGGCATTCTCTTGTCCGAAATGCTGAAAATTTTTAAAACAGACATGATTTTTTCGTAAATCCGCTGACTTGTCTGAACAAGTAAACTATACTGAAACCACAAACAAAAACTTGTATGAACAAGTTGGACGAATCATCAAAAAGATAAAGGAGAAATGAGTCATGGGAAAATACCAAGAAGACGCAAGGCTGCTGCTTGAGTACGTTGGCGGCAAAGAGAACATCGCGGCAGTTTCGCACTGTGTATCCAGGATGCGTTTTGTGCTGAATGATCCCGCCAAGGCGGACGTTGCCAAGATCGAGGCACTGAAATCCGCCAAGGGCACTTTCACCCAGGCGGGCCAGTTCCAGGTCATCATCGGCAATACGGTCAGCGACTTCTACAACGACTTCATTGCGGTATCCGGCATTGACGGTGTTTCCAAGGATGCCGTCAAGAGCGCGGCCAAGCAGAACCAGAACGCATTGCAGAAGGTCATGAGCGTGCTTGCGGAGATTTTTGCCCCGTTGATTCCCGCCATCATCACCGGCGGTTTGATTCTCGGCTTCCGCAACTGCATTGACAGCATCTACTTTTTTAATAACGGCACCCAGACGCTGTGCGACATCAGCCAGTTCTGGTCCGGCGTTGACAGCTTCCTGTGGCTGATTGGCGAAGCCATCTTCCATATGCTGCCGGTCTGCATCTGCTGGTCTGTCACAAAGAAAATGGGCACGACCCAAAGCCTGGGCATCGTCCTCGGCCTGACGCTGGTTTCCGGGCAGCTGCTCAACGCTTACGCCGTCGCGTCCACGGCAGCGGCGGACATCCCGAAATGGGATTTCGGTTTCTTCACCGTGAACATGATCGGCTATCAGGCACAGGTGATCCCGGCAATCCTTGCAGCCTTCACGCTGGTGTACTTGGAACGCTTCTTCCGCAAGATCTGCCCGCCGGTCATCTCGATGATCGTTGTGCCCTTCTGCTCGCTGGTGCTGTCCGTCATCATCGCCCACACTGTCCTTGGCCCCATCGGCTGGAAGATCGGCACCTTCATTTCTGACATCGTCTACGCCGGCATTTCCGGCTCCTTCCGCGTGGTCTTTGGCGCAATCTTCGGTTTTGTTTATGCCCCGCTGGTCATCACCGGCCTGCACCACATGTCCAACGCCATTGATATGCAGCTGATTGCCGAATTTTGGCGGCACCATGCTGTGGCCCATGATCGCCCTTTCCAACATTGCACAGGGCTCCGCTGTGCTGGGCATGATCTACCTGCAGCGCAAGAACGCTGCCGCACAGGAAGTCAACGTTCCCTCCTGCATCTCCTGCTATCTGGGCGTTACCGAGCCTGCCATGTTCGGTGTCAACCTGAAATTCCACTTCCCATTTATCTGCGGCATGATTGGATCTGCCATCGCAGCGGTCGTCTGTGTGGCAACTTCCACCACGGCCAACGCCATCGGTGTCGGCGGCATCCCTGGTATTTTGTCAATCCAGCCCGCCTATATGCTCAGCTTTGCGCTGTGCATGGCCATTGCCATCGTCGTCCCCTTTGTGCTGACCGTCATCGTCGGCAAGAAAAAAGGGCGTTGCCTGATTTTGTGAGGTGTGTACCATGAATGATTTTAAAGATAAAGTTGTCTACCAAATTTACCCGAAATCCTTCATGGACTCGAACGGTGACGGCTTCGGCGATTTGAAGGGCGTCACCGCGAAACTGGACTACCTCGCCGACCTGGGCGTTGACTATCTCTGGCTGACGCCGTTCTTCCCCTCGCCCCAGCGCGACAACGGCTATGATGTGGCCGACTACCGTGCCGTTGACCCGCGCTACGGCACGATGGAGGATCTGGAGGAGCTTATCCGCGAGGCGGACAGGCGCGGCATCGGCCTGATGCTGGACATGGTGTTCAACCACACCTCCACCGAGCATGAGTGGTTCAAAAAAGCACTGGCGGGCGACAAAAAGTACCAGGACTATTACATCTTCAAGGACGGCACGCCCGACTGCTGCCCGACGAACTGGGTGTCGAAATTCGGCGGCCCTGCGTGGGAATATGTACCATGGCTCGGCAAGTGGTATCTGCACCTGTACGATGTGATGCAAGCCGACCTGAACTGGGAGAACCCCGCCGTGCGGGAGGAAATGGCCGACATCCTGCGATTCTGGAAGGCGAAAGGCATCAAGGGTTTCCGTTTCGACGTCATCAACGTCATTTCCAAGCCGGAGGTCTATGAGGACGATTTTGAGGGCGACGGCCGCCGCTTCTACACCGATGGCCGCAACGTCCACAAGTACCTGAAGGAGCTGGTCGCCGCGGGCAGCATCGACGGCATGATCACGGTGGGGGAGATGTCCTCCACCACGCTGGAAAACTGCATCGGCTACACCGCTGAGGGCAACCACGAGCTGACGATGTGCTTTAATTTCCACCACCTGAAGGTCGACTACAAGGACGGGCAAAAGTGGGAATTGAGGGAGCCTGATTACCTCGCCATGAAGAAACTGTTCCAGACCTGGCAGGAGGGGATGCAGGCCCACGGCGGCTGGAATGCGCTGTTCTGGTGCAACCACGACCAGCCCCGTGCGGTCAGCCGCTTTGGCAGCGACACGACCTACTGGAAGGAAAGCGCCGAGATGCTGGCGGCGGCCATCCACTTTATGCGCGGCACACCGTACATTTATCAGGGTGAGGAGCTGGGCATGACTAACCCGCACTTCACGAAAATCGAGCAATACCGCGACGTCGAGAGCCTCAACTACTACAGGATCCTGCGAGAGCAGGACAAGACCGAGGCCGAGACGCTGGACATTATCGCCCAGCGCAGCCGCGACGACAGCCGCACCCCGATGCAGTGGGACGCGAGCGAGAACGCCGGGTTTACCACCGGTACGCCGTGGATCGGCATTGCCGACAACTACAAGGCCATCAACGCCGCTGCCCAAATGGACGCCCCGGATTCCATCCGCAGCTTTTACAAAACGCTGGTGGCCCTGCGCAAGAAAATGCCGGTCATCAGTGCGGGAAAAATCGAGTTCTTGTACCCCGACAACGCGGATTTGTTAGCCTATCGCCGGTACGACGGCGAGACGGAGCTGCTGGTTCTCTGCAACCTGCGGGAGCGGGAAATTGCCAAGCCCCTGCCCGTAGGCTGGACCGATGCCGAGAAACTGCTGGGTAACTACCCCGACACCGCCGACACGCTGCGCCCCTATGAGTGCGTAGTGCTGAAAAAGTGAAGGCTGCCGTATTATCTTTTCGCTATTGGGAGTTGACCGTATCCTTTGCGATAGTAACCTCATAGTGAGCAAGACAAAAGCACTTTCCCTTATTTGCAATGCAAATATAAGGGAAAGTGCTTTTTTGTAAGGGCAAAATTCCGCGTTTAAAGCTGTGCAAGACCTGCCGGGTGCCATTCGTCCCGGATGCCGATGTCGGCACAGACGATCTCACCGCAGAAGGGTGCGGAGCTTGGAGCTGTGTGCAGGGGCTTGCAGCTGTCCATAGGCGGTTTTGAAAGATAAATCTCCTTCATTTCTGCTTAACGGCAGCAATAAAAAAGACCCCCGCAGCGTATGATTTGACGCCGCGGGGTTTCTCAATTGTTCGGTTTGTATTGCAGCACCTTCTGGGAGAACGTCCGATCGAAGAACTGGATGAAGGGCCCAAGGCAGAACGCACAGATCAAGGTGCCAAGGCCCACAAGGCCACCCAGCAGCCAGCACAGCAGGGCGCTGAGCGCATCGGTGAAGATGCGGCACCCGAAGTACGGGCAGGGTGTGTAGTCCCGCAGACCGAGGGAAAGGTAATCGTAGGGCGCAATGCCGAGGTCGGCGGTCTGGTAGAGCGAAGCGCCCAGCGCCGTGACCAGCACCGCCGCGATGACCCACGCCAACTGCACCGCCAGCGACGGCGCGTCGCCGAAGTGGGCGTGAATGGGGTCATAGAACGCCGTGACGATGTACCCGATGCAGATGCCGTTGACGAAGGTGCCAAGGCCGATGTACTTGCGCCCGAACCAGAATTCCAGCAGGAAAAACCAGGATGTTCGTGCACAGGTTCTGGGTGCCCAGCGAGATGCCGAGCAGCTCCGCCAGCCGCATGTTCAGGGCGCTGATGGAGTCGTTGCCGAGGTGGGACTGCTTGAAAAGCGCAATGCCAAGGGGCGATGATGACGATGCCCGCCACCATG
>ENA-OQES01000706-OQES01000706.1-human-gut-metagenome-genome-assembly--contig:-NODE-706-length-13412-cov-2.046368_pt1 | contig 13412 bp, 14 predicted proteins | sample MGYA00242798_ERZ504641 | MGnify/ENA primary metagenome ERZ504641 (study PRJEB26092, sample SAMD00036327) | human gut metagenome | host: Homo sapiens | study: EMG produced TPA metagenomics assembly of... | reverse complement strand
GCATTACTTTCTTCAGGTTGCCTACGGTGTCCATGTCGAAGACGATGATGGGCAGGTTGTTTTCCTTGCACATGCAGGTAGCCGTAAGGTCCATGACTTTCAGGCCGCGTTTCAGCACTTCGTCGTAAGTGATGTCGTGGAATTTCGTTGCCGTAGGGTCTTTCTCCGGGTCGGCGGTGTAGATGCCGTCAACGCGGGTGCCTTTCAGCATGACGTCCGCTTCTATTTCGATGCCGCGGAGGCTGGAGCCGGTATCGGTCGTGAAGAACGGGTTGCCCGTTCCGGCAGACATGATAACCACTTCACCTGCTTCCATACACTCGATGGCTTTCCATTTATTGTAGAATTCGCCGATAGGCTCCATGCGGACGGCGGTTAGTACACGTGCCTTTACGCCTGCCGCTACCAGTGCCGAGCTCAGTGCAAGGCTGTTGATAACGGTTGCCAGCATACCCATCTGGTCGCCTTTGACGCGGTCGAAACCTTTGTTGGCACCGCTCAGTCCGCGGAAGATGTTGCCGCCGCCGATAACGATGCCGATTTGTATGCCCATCTCGTGTATTTCCTTAATTTGTGCCGCATATTCGGCAAGGCGTTTCTCGTCGATGCCGTATTGCTTTTCTCCCATCAGGCTCTCGCCGCTGAGTTTCAGTAAGATTCTTTTGTATGTTGCCATAGTTTATTAATTTATTTCGCTTAGCGGCAAAGATAGAAAAATAATGCCAATCGGTATAAACAAATTCCGGTTATTCTTTCAACGTGTAGTCGCCGGCTTGGGCGGTGACCACTGCCTGTAACTCGTCGAGTGTCTTTTCGCCTTCCGAAAACTCCACGACCGCTACCGGCGGGTTGAGGGTTACGGTGGCATGTACGCCTTCCATACTGTTCAAGGCTTTTTCCACATGCATGCGGCAATGGTTGCACATCATGCCTTCCACTTTAAATTCTTTTTTTCATGACGTTTTCAGTTGATGGTTCTACTTTATTTTCCGGTTGTCCTGCCGGGGTGGCGGCAGGGCTTTCCGCAGTCTCTATCTTTTTCCTTTTCAGCCGCAGACTGTTGGTTACTACGCTGACACTGCTGAATGCCATGGCTGCACCGGCTATCATTGGATTCAGCAGGAAGCCGTTGACGGGGTAGAGTACGCCGGCTGCAACGGGTACACCTATTATATTGTAAATGAACGCCCAAAACAGATTCTGACGGATGGTGCGCACAGTCAGTCGGGAGAGTTTCAACGCTTCCGGTATCTTTGTAAGGTCGGAAGAAATGATGGTCATCTTGGCCACATCCATGGCGATGTCGCTGCCACCGCCCATGGCAATGCTTAAATCGGCTTGCGCCAGGGCTGCACTGTCGTTGATGCCGTCGCCTGCCATTGCCACTTTCCTGCCGTTTTTCTGCAGGCTGCCGATAAAGGCGGCCTTATCCTGCGGCAGCACCCCCGCCCGATAATGGAGGATGCCGGCTTTGCGTGCAATCTCCCGGGCAGTGGCTTCGTTGTCGCCCGTCAGCATATAGACTTCGATGCCGGCGGCTTGCAATTCGCTGACGGCTTGTATGGAGCTTTGTTTTATTTGGTCTGTAATCCCGGCTATGGCAAGTGCGTTTTCGCTGTCGGCAAACCAGATGACGGTCTGTGCATCCGCTGCCAGGCGGGCGGCTTCATCGCTTAGCGACCGGCTGACGGTAATCCGGTTTTCTTCCAGCAGTTTCCGGTTGCCGGCATAATAGGTCTTTCCGTCCGACTCGCCTTTCACACCTTTGCCGGTAATACTTTCAAAGTTGTCTATACTTACGTCCCGGGCATTCTGTAAATGGCGGACTACGGCTTCGGCAAGCGGATGTTCCGATAACTTTTCCAGACTGTAGAAAATGTTTTCATGCGCTGCCGTCTGCGTTGCCCAAATCAAATCGCCGACTACCGGCTTTCCTTCGGTCACGGTTCCGGTCTTGTCCAGTACCACCGTATCAATCATTTTTGGCGGTTTCCAGGCTTTCGGCGTCTTTTATCAGAATGCCCCGTTCCGCACCTTTGCCGATGCCTACCATGATGGCGGTGGGTGTGGCAAGTCCCAGGGCACACGGGCAGGCGATGATAAGTACCGTAACCAGCGCCAGCAATCCGTGTGTAAAACCGTTCTGCCCATCCAGCAACATCCATGCGATGAAGGACAGTACGGCAATGCCGATAATAACCGGCACGAAGATGCCCGCAATCTTGTCTGCCAATTGCTGGACTGGGGGCTTTGCTGCCTTGCGCATCCTGCACCATGTGGATGATTTTAGCGAGCAGCGTATCCGTCCCTACTTTCTCCGCGCTGAACCGGGAAACTTCCCATTTTTTGGTTGATAGTGCCGGCAAAGACTTTGGCGTTCTTTTGCTTGGCTACTGCTACCGGTTCACCGCTCAGCATGCTTTCGTCCACGTACGAACTGCCTTCCGTAACGATGCCGTCCACGGCAATCCGCTCTCCCGGTTTCACTAAAATAATGTCTCCCGGACGAATCTGTTCAATCGGAACAACCTTCTCAGATGAGGGACCGGTGATAACGGTTACCGTTTTGGGTTGCAGACCCATGAGCTTCCTTATGGCGGAAGAGGTATTTCCCTTAGCCTTTTCCTCCAGCAACCGCCCTAACAGGATAAAGGCGATAATGACGCTTGCAGCCTCGAAGTAGACGTGCGGATGGATGCCCCTTTCCAGCCAAAATTCAGGGAACAGCATGTTGAACAGGCTGAACAGGTAGGCGATTCCGGTGCTGTTGGCTACCAGCGTATCCATATTGGCGGTGCCGTGTTTCAGTTGTTTCCATGCGCTGGTAAAGAAACTTCTTCCCAACCAGAATACGACGGGAGTAGAGAACAGCCACATAATGAGATTGGCGTACGGCATATCCATAAAGAACATGCCGATAACCATAACGGGCACGGATAAGACGATGGCCCATGTGGTGCGGAATTTCAGCGCGCGATACTTTTTTGTCGTGTGCCTGCTCCACTTTATCCGGTGTATTCTCATCCTGTTTAATCAGCAAGTCGTATCCGGCATTCTGCACGGCCTGCTGCAGGGCTTCGGGAGAGCAATTTTGGGAGTCATATTCCACAGTTGCCGTTGCCGAAGCATAATTTACGGTTGCTTTTCGGACGCCGGGCTGGCGGTTCAGCGTCTTTTCCACTCTTGCGGAGCATGAGGCGCAACTCATTCCCATTACGGGAAAGGGTTTTCTTGAACGATGCTTTTGTTTGTCATATCAATAGTAGTACAATTTATTTCTTCCAGGATAAACTTCCGGTTTAATGGGAATAAACTTGAAGTTCAATAGGAGTAAACTTGAAGTTTAATAGGAATAAACTTTTAGTTTAATGTGGATAAACTTTTCTATGAACAAAGATACGGCAAGGAAGTTGTCCGATAGTTGCAAAATTCGGGATATGATTTATAAGATTCTGCTTATATTTCGTCAAGCGGCTTGCGTTTGTTCCCCTTTATTTTCTTGAAGTGACTGGGAGTCATTCCGGTTACATGCTTGAATTGGGCGCTGAGGTAGGAGACACTCGAATAGTTCAGCATATCGGCTATTTCGTTCAGGGATAGCTCCCGTACATCAGCAGTTCTTTGGCACGCTCTATCTTCTGTGCGATGAGGTATTTTTCGATAGTGGTGTTGGTTGTTTCCGAGAAAAGCTTGCTTAATGCGCTGTAGTCCCGGTGCAGCTTGGATGCCAGGTAATCGGACTGATTGGTTTTCAGTCCGTTGTCATCGTAATGTACCAATTCGATGATAGCATCTTTTATCTGCTCTACAGTCTGTGATTTCTTGTCGTCAATCAGTTCGAATCCGAATGTTTCAAGCGAGGCTTTTTACACGCTGATACGTTTCGTCGCTGACTGCGTCGGGCAGGACGGCGATGCCCAGTTCTACCGAAAGCGGGTGCAGCCCCAGTTGCTCAAGCTGGCTTTTCACCACCATGATGCAACGGTTGCAGACCATGTTCTTGATGTGCAGTGTGTTTTCGGGATTGGGTGTAATATCGGGCATTCCGTTCTTTTTGCGGGCAAAGATAATAGGTATGGTTTGTTTTTGCTTTCATTTGTCTGCGAATAAATATTAATGGGGTTTATGGCAACCTCATCGTGAAATGCCTTTAGTGAAAGCTTTTTTCCATAACCTTCCGGCTGAGCAATGTCTGCATAGCGCCCCGCATGGACAGGTAAACAAGAAAAGCAAGCCACAGGGCATGGTTGCCTAAAACCGTGTGGAATCCGTAGTACACCGCAAAGAAGCTGACGGCTGAGGCTGCCATGGAGAGAAGCATGCCGCGCGTTGCCGTTGCGCCGATAAAGATGCCGTCCCAGATAAAGGCGGCAATTCCGGCAGCGGGTATGGCAAGCGCCCAATAGAAGTAAGTGTCGGCGCGGTTATTACGTTCCGGTCATCGGTCAGCAGTGCCAGAAAAGCATTGCCTCCCGAGGCATAGACCAGCGTGAACAGTACGGTCAGCCCGGCGCCCCATATAAACAGATGCCGGACGGTATCGGTAAATGCTTTCCGGTTGCGGGCACCTATGTATCGTCCGCTCAGGGCTTCTCCCGCATAGGCGAAACCGTCCATCACGTAAGAGAAAAGGGTGAAGAGTTGCATCAGCAACGTGTTTACCGCCAGGATAATTTCACCTTGCGAGGCTCCTGCCGAGGTAAAGAATAACGTAACGGCTACCAGACATAATGTCCGCAGGAAAATGTCGCGGTTCACTTGGAAAAAGCGTATCATTGCCTCTTTTTGAAGCACTCCTTTCCAAAACGATATACTTCTTCAGTTTGCCGTAGCGGTTCATCCACAGTACCAGCCCCATAAGAAAAACCCGGCATATTGGGCAATCAGTGTTCCCAAGGCTACGCCTTCCACTTTCATCCCGAAGAAACAGACAAGGCTGAGGCTTGCCATGATGTTGACAATGTTCTGCGTAATGGCTATGTACATGGGAATGCGGGAGTTCTGCATACCGATGTACCACCCGGAGAGTCCGTATAGCCCCAGCATGGCGGGAGCGCCCCATATGCAGATATGAAAGTAGAGTGTTGCCATTTCCCTGACTTCTTCCGTGGGGTGGATAATCTGGAAAGCCGCTTGCCTGATAGGAACTTGCAGCAGGATAAGGCATAATGCCACGGCAAGTCCTATCCCCACCGAACGTATCAGCAGGCGGACAATTTCCGGCAGGTCCCGCTTGCCGTAAGCCTGTGATGTCATGCCGCTGGTTCCCATACGCAGAAAGCCGAATATCCAATAAATGATATTGAACAGCATGCCGCCTACTGCAATGGCGCCGATATAGGCAGGAGAACCCAGGTGTCCTACAATGGCTACGTCAATCAGCCCGACAGGGGCACGGTGATGTTCGATACGATGGAGGGTAAGGCTATCTGCAATATCTGTCTGTCTATGGGATTCATTAGCAATGTTTTATTTAAGAGAACGCAAAGGTACGCAGAAAAAGAAAAAAGCAGTGGGAAAGATTAACTATATTTCTACTTTCATCTATTGACGATTGCCGCGGAAATCCGTAAATTTGTAGATGAATTTCTATTGGGATATTTCAGGCTGTTTAACTATATACACTTTAAAACTGAAAAATCCCTTGACTTTTCTTTTCTTCGGACTCCTGCTGTGTCCGATGACGCTTTTGGCACAATCGGCAGATGTATTGTTGCAGAAAGTGGCTGATGCCTTGTCGGCAGGTAAGGACGATTATGCCGTGAGTCTGTTCCGTCAGGCTGCCGATGCGGATGCGGGACAGACGGAGATGTTCTATTGGACAAGCGTTGGAAAAGCCACTGAGGCAGCTCCGCGGCTTGCGCAGGAACTGGCCGTTTGCTACAGAGACAAACGGAATTACGACAAGGCATACCTTTTTTGATAAGGAGTGGCTGCAGTATTATCCGGCAGATGTTTCCGCACTTGTAGCCTGTGCAGAGATGCAGATGATGCGCGGTGAAACGAAAGACGCGATGAAACTCTATGAGAAAGTGCTGGCTTTGGATGCTGATAATCTTCAGGCAAATATATTTTTGGGCAACTATTATTACCTGCAAGCCGAGCAAAAGTAAGAAAACGTTAGAGGACAACTATAAGAAAATCGTAGCGCCCACACGTATGCAGTATGCCGGTTACCGTAACGGATTGTCGGATATTTACTCCAATGGGTATAGCAAGGCTAAGGGTTACTTGCAGAAGGTGCTTCAACTCTTCCCGTCTACCGAAGCGGGGAAGACCTTGGAGCGGATAAAGAAATTGGAAAAAGAGATGAATAATTGACGGTTCATCTCTTTTCTTTTCCTGCCTGTAGCAATGTCTATTTGGCGGTACGGATTGGCAACTTCATAAGTCCGTCTGGTGCAGAACGGGTGTCTGCCTCCTGAACGGCTTTGGGGCCCGGTATCAGAGGACTGTATAACAAGACATGCCGGATGCGTGCCCGCTGTTCGGGAGTAAATTGGTCGGAATGGCTGATTGCGTAATCCATGATGTTGTGTGAGACAAAGGATTCGCCTGTCAGGCAATTCTCACGGTTCACCAAATTGGCAAATGTGAAGTTTTCCGGTTCATTCGCCGCGATATATGCGTAATTCATATCGTATGCTTCCTTATTGTAGGTGGGGGTATCTGTGCAATAGTCGGTATCTTCACAACTGTTTCCTCTTTCTGTTTCGGAGAATACATGGTGTAATCCTAAATAATGCCCTAATTCATGAGCCAACGTAACGGTAATGTCTGCTGGTTTGTATGTGGTTGCCGTACTTTCTTCGTTGATGAACCGGCTGTTGATGGATACACAATAGGGGAAGGACAAGTTCTTCAGTTCCAATCGGGATACATTGATTTCACTGAGACCGGCCAGGCTGTTCGCCCCTTTTGTGGTAAACGGCAGATGGGATGATCCCTAATGTCGTTGTATTACTGCCGGGCTCATTGGCAAAGTTGTAGACCATTATATTGATATATCTGTTGGGGTCCCATACATATCTTACATACCCTTTTCCCGCAGTTTCGTTTATATCATCATTCATAAAGGCATCGCAATCTATCGGATAGCTGCCCGGCCATGAAATGTATTCCACTCCCGGCTGGTCCGTCTTTCTCCATCCGGACTTGCGGTGGCGAGTGTAAAGGTAAGGTTCATGTCTGCGCTTTGCACGCTCTTCTTATAAAGCCGGTTTACTGCGTTCAATATTTCAGACAGGCGGTTTGGGGCTGACATACTGTTGCGCGTCGGACTTGTTTTGGTAAAGCACATGGGAAAACCACCGGCAGATTGTAGTGATATTGTTCTATGGGTGTATATCCAGCTGCTTGAGTGATTTCTAATTTTTCTGCTCATCTTGGTAGCCGGTGATGCGACTGTTACTGTAACCTTTTCTCTCTTTACTGTCGGGGTTGGCTTCTATTTGCAGGGTCAATGTCTGATTTCCGGAGCCTTTGCCTGGAGTGACGTTGCACCATTGTGCCGTTTGGATATTTGCCACTCCACATCGCTTGTTACGGAAACCGTCAATGTGGCTCCGTCGCCATCGACATTGCTGAATGACGATTCGGAGAGTTCCAAACAGTTGGTTTCATTATCTTCGCAACCATATACAATAAAACTTGCTATAACGGCTACAATTAAGGCTTGTATCTTCATGGGTTTATATATTGATTTCATACAAAACGTGTTTTATAAAGATAATGTTTGCCAATTTGTCTAATCAGATAATGTATTGCACCTCTTTAAATAAATATTCCCGTTCCTTGCCGTTCTCGTCTTCCAGAACAAAACGTCCGTCTTGCTCCACACGCAGCAGGCGGGCAGAGAATTTGCCGCCGGCATCTTCGTAAGGGTGAAAACCTCTGCGGCGGAATAGGGAGCGGGCATAACGGGCGGTTATTTCGGCGGTATAAGTACCGCTGTCTTCCGTCTGCAAACCGTTGTAGTAGATTTGTACCCTTTTCAGTATGTGCGATAAAATCTCATAGCGGTCGTGTTCCTGACCGGTATCGGCAAGTGCTATCCGATTTTGCGCTCCCACAAGGTGCTTAACAACTTACATCAGGCATTTGTGCGCTGCCCGGTCGTGATGTTCTTTCCGGGAACCTATAATGAGCAGGAGCTGATCCTGTTCAATGAGATTAAAGACGATAACTATTACCGGGCATTCCGACTGGTAAAGTAATGGATGGAGGAAACTGTTATGCAGATCAAGGACATGTTCCGAAAGAAAATTGACCGTGAGATACAGGGCGTTATCATTGTCGGTCAGGGTGAAGAGACGAATGTGGCGCAGGAGCTGGAAGAGTACGTTGTGACCCGTGAGCTTCAGCGTCATTTTGCAGATTTCTTTGCGGCATATAAAAAAGGTATTCAGGGAACCACACCGAAAATGGGTGTCTGGATTTCCGGCTTCTTTGGAAGTGGTAAATCTCATTTCCTGAAAATTCTGTCCTATCTGCTTCAGAATAAACAGGTCGGAGACAAACATGCCATCGACTACTTTATCGAAGATCAGAAGATTACCAATCAGATGGTGCTGGCAGATATGCAGCTGGCAGCAAACACCCCATCAGATGTGATTCTTTTCAACATTGATTCCAAAAGCGATTCTAATGGCAAAGAAAATAAAGATGCCATTGTGAACGTATTCCTGAAAGTTTTCAATGAGATGCAGGGCTTCTGCGGTTCCATGCCGCACCTTGCTGACCTGGAGCGAAGGCTTTCCGAGGAAGGTCGTTTTGAAGAGTTTAAGGAAAAGTTTGAAGAAGAGTATGGCGATCCGTGGGAAAGCTCTCGTCAGGACTTCGATTTCATTCAGGATTCCGTTGTCGATGTTCTTTCTGACATGGATTTCATGAGCGAATCAGCTGCCCGTAACTGGTGCGAGAAAGCAACCGAGAGCTACCAGATCAGCATTGAGGATTTTGCTAAGCGTGTAAAGTCTTATATTGATAAAAAAGGTAACAACCACCATGTTGTTTTCCTTGTGGATGAGATCGGTCAGTACATTGGTGATGATTCCAAGCTGATGCTGAACCTGCAGACAGTGACGGAAGAACTGGGCAAGGAGTGCATGGGCAAGGCTTGGGTAATCGTAACGAGCCAGCAGGATATCGACTCCATCACCAAGGTGAAGGGCAACGATTTCTCCAAGATTCAGGGGCGCTTTGATACCCGTCTGTCTCTGTCTTCCGCAAACGTGGATGCCGTTATCAAAAAGCGTATTCTGGAAAAGACCGACACCGCAGCCCAGAGCCTGCGGTTGATCTACGACCAGAAGGGCACCATCATCAAGAACCTCATTGTTTTCAACGACGGTGTGGAGAAAAAGCTGTATGCCAATGCGGAGGATTTTGCAGAGGTGTACCCCTTTGTGCCCTATCAGTTCAACCTTCTGGCAAGTGTGCTGACCAGCATCCGTACCCACGGTGCATCCGGTAAGCATCTGTCCGAGGGTGAGCGCTCTATGCTGGCACTGTTTAAAGAGTCTGCCATGCAGCTGATGAACGAAGAAACCGGTGCCATCGTACCGTTCCATAAATTCTACGATGCACTGGAAAACTTCCTTGACCACAGCCACAGCAGCGTGATCATTCGTGCCTATGATAACAGCTACATCAACCCGGAAAAGAAGGAAAAGGACGTCTTTGCCATCAACGTGCTGAAGACCCTGTTCCTGATCAAATATGTGGTGGAGATCGAGGCAAATGTGGACAACATCACCAGCCTGATGATCTCCAACATCGACGATGACCGCCTTGCCCTGAAAGCAGAGGTGGAGGAAGCCCTGAAGGTGCTGATGCGCCAGATGCTGATCCAGAAAAACGGCAGCGTCTATGTGTTCCTGACCGATGAGGAGCAGGAGATCAACAACGAGATTGGAAAAAGAAAACGTGGAGATGCCGGAAGTCCTCACGAAGATCGCTGAGATGATCTTTGAGGACATCTTCCCCAGCCAAAAAGTACCAGTATCCGGCATTCGGCGGACGGTACACCTTCCCGTTCAACCAGATGGTGGATGACCGCCCCTACAAGGCAAATCAAAGCTACGATATCGGGCTGCGTGTGCTGACCCCGTGGTATGAGGGTGGTGTGGAGGACTCTACCCTGCGGATGATCTCCGGGCAGGGCAAGGAAGTGCTGGTGGCACTGCCCAACGATGATTCTTTCCTGACCGAAATGCGCGCCTACCTGAAGATCGAGCGCTTCCTGCGTAAGAATACCTCGGTACAGCTTGCAAAGTACGAGGCTATCAAGGAAGCAAAGCGGGCGGAGATGCGGGAACGCAACAGCAACGCCAAGCTCTACCTGACCGAGGCACTGAAGGATGCCACCATCTATGTAAACGGCGATGTGCTGCGTACCTCCGGCAAGGAAGTGAACAGCCGCATCAACGAGGCAATCGGTCGCCTGGTGCAGACGGTCTACCATAAACTGTCCTACATTACCGCCCCCATGGGCGAGACCGACATCCGCAAGCTGTTCCGCAGCAGCAACCAGCTCTCCCTCACCTTGGAGGATAGCTCGGAGGCAAACGTCCATGCACTGGACGATGTACTGCAATTTATCGGCGGCAATTCCCGGATGCACATGAAGACCTCCATGAAAACCATCAAGGATCGGTTCATGAAAGCCCCCTACGGCTTTGTGGAGGACGATGTGCAGTGGCTGGTGGCACGGCTGTTCAAACGGGGTGACCTTGCCTTTACGGTGAACGGCGAAAGTGTGAACGCCAACAATCGCACCGAGGAAGAGCTTGTGGGCTACATCACCAAAAGCAGTTTGTGGACAAGCTGCTGATGGAGGTTCGTGTCCGGGTGCCGGAAAAGCAGAAAAAGGCTGTCCGCACCATTATGAAGGAGCTGTTCAACGTGCTGCCCACGGCAGAGGACGAGGACACCATGATGAGCGAGTTCCGGCGTTACTGCGAGCGCACCATCACCTCCATCGACCGTCTGGAGCCCCGGTATCAGCTTTACGCCTACCCCGGCAGGCAGGTCCTTGCTGAGGGCAAAAAGCTGATGAGCAGCCTGCTGCAGATCAACGCTCCGCTGGAATTTTTCAAGGAAGTCAGCGACTGGCAGGACGAACTGCTGGATTTTGGCGAGGACTTTGAGCCGGTGCAGAAATTCTTCAGCCCCAACAGCGAGCAGGAGCAGATCTTCCGCCGTGCACTGGATATGCTGGGCATTTACGATGACAGCAAGACCTATATCGTGAACACCGCACTGGAGGATGTTGTCCGGCAGATGCGCAGCATCGTGGGCATGAAAACACCCTACCGTGAGATCCCCAAAGCTGCCGGAGCTGCGGGAAAATGTTCATGTCCCTGTACAACGAGATTCTGGAAGAACAGTCCGCACCGGTGGTAAAGGCCATCAAGGACGACCGCAACCGTGTGCTGGAAGTGCTGAACGGCAAGCCCTACAAAGATGCAAAGCACAGTGGTTACATGGAGCGGTTCGAGGAGCTGCTGGACGGTGCCGTGCACTGCAACAATGTGTCGATGCTGCGCAGCTATCAGGATAAGTCCGATGCGCTGAAGATCCGCCTGCTGAACGAGATGGTAGACGAGGACAACCGCTTGGCACAGCAGGCACTTGCACAGGCAGAAGCAGAACAGAAGCGTCTGGCAGAGGAAGTCCGCAAGCGTGGCGAGACGGTGGCTGTGCCGCGGCCGAAGACGGAACAACCTGCCGTCAAGATGCGCAATACCAAGAACCTGTCCATCAAGACGGTGGCAAAGGCTGCATCCTGGAGGTTGGAAAGCGCGGCGGATGTAGATAAGTATCTGGATGCCCTGCGTGAAAATCTCTTGAAAGAAATTGCCGATGATTCGATTCTGAATGTAGAACTGTGAGGTTGATTTTATGAAACCTGAAAGTATTGCGGAACAGTTGTTGTATAGCACTGTTAGATTGGAAGCGTTAGATGGCTCATCAGGAACAGGTTTTTTCCTTCAATTTTTGCAGTTAATGGAAAGCGTGTTACGATTCTACTTACAAATAAGCACGTGGTAAACTATGATCCGAATGCAACTATGCGTTTTTTTCCTTCATTTGATAGATGACAATGGAGAAACCATGGAAGATAACTATCAGGTAGAGTATTCAACAAAATGGATATTCCATCCAGAAAAGGATATTTGCTTTACATATGTAATTCCGCTGTTCGTCAATATTAAAATGCGAACCGGTAAAAACGTATTTTTTCCGTGCGTGTGATGAAGCTATGATTTATGGCAGCGAGCGGCTTAAGGAGTTGGACGTAGCGGAAAGCGTTTCCATGATTGGATATCCAACTGGACTATGGGATAGACTTCATAACTATCCGATATTTAGGCATGGATTTACTGCAAGTCACCCGGCCTATGATTTTAATGAAAACGGGATAGGCTTAGTCGATATGGCCTGTTTTCCCGGCTCATCTGGATTCCCCCAATTTTTATCCTTGACCAAAATGGATATACGAACAAGAAAGGAACCCATTACTTGGGCGAAAGTCGTATGATTTCTTGGGTGTGCTATTTGCAGGACCCACAATGAACATAAATGGACAAATTACAATTGTTGATATTCCGACACAGCAACATGCAATTGCTCAATCACAGACTATGATTAATCTCGGATATTATATTAAAGCATATGAGCTTTTAAAATTCAAAGAAATCATTAAAAACGATATTGATGAAGACGAGCGGAGACGTAGCCATGAACAAAACAGCCATTAAAAACTTTGCCATCTGGGCACGGAACAAGCTGATTGCAGACATCCGCTACCGTGCCGGATTGATGGGCATTACCGAAAAGGGCATTGCGGACCCGCTGCCCCAGAGCACGCTGGATGCCCAGTTCTACGATATTGGCGCAGCGGAGCCGTATCTGGTGGCAGGTGAGGCCATCAAGCAGCGGCGGCAGCTGGTTGAGGTGATCCGGGATAAGGAAAAAGACTCTGACTACCGGACTGCCTATCAGTATGTTATGGAAGAGGTTGCATACACATGGTTCAACCGCCTGATCGCGGTGCGGTTCATGGAGGTCAACGACTATCTGCCCTCCCACCTGCGGGTGCTTAGCTCCGAGAGCGGCAAGGTGGAGCCGGATCTGGTCACCACCCCCTTTGATGCCGACCTGCCCTTTACCGCCGAGGAAGAAGCCCAGATCATCCAGTGGAAGCAGGACAATAAACTGGACGAGCTGTTCCGCATTTTTGTTCATCAAGCAGTGTAATGCGCTGAATGAGATCCTGCCCGGTCTGTTTGAAAAGACTACCGACTACACCGAAGTCCTGCTGAACCTTTCGGTGGTGGATCAGGAGGGCGTGGTGTACAAGCTGACCCACGATATCCCGGAAAAGGACTTCAACATCGAGCAGGGCG
>ENA-OQES01000705-OQES01000705.1-human-gut-metagenome-genome-assembly--contig:-NODE-705-length-13412-cov-3.287693_pt1 | contig 13412 bp, 17 predicted proteins | sample MGYA00242798_ERZ504641 | MGnify/ENA primary metagenome ERZ504641 (study PRJEB26092, sample SAMD00036327) | human gut metagenome | host: Homo sapiens | study: EMG produced TPA metagenomics assembly of... | reverse complement strand
TCTTGAAATTAATGATGTTCGCCTTTCTCGCACTGTCTTTGCTCACTGCTACTCCATTGCGTTCGTCTGCAAATCCTTTGACATTCGCCAGCATATTAAATTCTGTTTTGATGCTATCCACTTTATAAGAATATTGTTTTCCTATTTGACTTGTAAAATAGATTGTGACAGATCTCCAGTTTGGATTAAATGTAAATGTTGTCTTGCTTCCAGATGTTTCACTGCATACATCGTCAAATCCATCATATACAAAAACATCAACATCTTTTGTGCAGATCTTTCCTGATCTTGCAGTGGTAGAAATCTGAATTCTGCTGTATCCGCCTTTTTTAGCTGTCACTTTTCCTTTGCTGTTAACCACTGCTACCTGTGGATTACTGCTCTTATAAGTCAGAGTTTTTGATACCATCTGTTTTCCTCCAGGTAAAGCTGTTGCTTTGATCTGGGCAGTGTTTCCTGTCTTGTAGAAATTGATCGTCTGTGCAGATGAAAGTTTGATCCCTGTCGCTGCTTTTCTTACATATACAGTGATCTTCTTTGTTTTCACTCCAGAAGCTTTCATTGTGATCTTGGCAGTTCCGTATTTCCTTCCTTTGATCACACCCTTTTTATTTACTGTCGCTACAGATTTTTTAGGATGTCTTATATGTGATCTTTTTCTTTTTCCCAAACTGTTTTTGCATTTAATTTTAAAGTTTTTCCAACAAAAACCGTTGCCTTGCTTCCTGTTGCTGTTTTGATATATGCTTTTTTGGCAGCTTTCGCATTTGTTGGCATGATCATGCAGGAAACTGCAAGCAACATCAGCATCGTCATTATCTTTTTCTTCATGTTCCTGATCCTTCTTAAAATAGAAAATTCTTTTATAGAAAAAAGAATCCTGGAGGAAAACTCCTCCAAGATTCCTTTATCACTCAGCAATTGATTATTTTGCTACATACTGTGTAATTGTTAAATCTTTTGCTTTATCTGCTGGTAATTTTACTGTGTATTTACCATCTTTTGCTGTTGCTGAAGCAATAACTTTTCCAGCTGCATCTTTTACTACGATGTTTGTAGCGTTTTTATCGCTTGTTACAACGTATTTAGCACTTGTAGCTGTTACTGTACCGTCTTTTGCTACTGTAACTTTGATGTTGTGGTTCTGACCTTTTTCAGAATTTTGCTACAACAGCGTATTCTGTATCAGATACTTTTGTAACTGTTGCTGTGTATTTTCCATCATAGTTAGATGTACCTTTGATCGTAGCTGTCTTTGTAGCACCTTTACCAGTAGCTGATAATACACCTAATGTAAAGTTTTCTTTGCTTTCCCATGCTTTGAATCCAGCTGCTGGATCAGCAATATATCCTAATGCTTCTTTAACCTGTGCTGCAGAGATCTCAACTGTCTGTTTTCCACGAGTTAAAACGTATTTGTCAGCATTAGCAACTAATCCTGTATATTCAGCTGTGTTATCTTTTACAACTGGTTTTACAGTTTCAGGTGTTACAACTTTTGCAGGTGCTGGAGCTGCTTTTACTGTTACTGTAAATTTAGCTTTCTTACCTTTTGCATCTTTACATGTTGCTGTAATTGTTACTTTACCAGCTTTCTTTGCAGTTACTTTACCTTTAGAAGTTACTGTAGCTACTTTCTTGTTGCTAGATTTGAATGTTACAGCTTTTGTAGAAGCTTTCTTTGGTGAGTAAGTTGGGTGAAGAGTGAATTTCTTTCCAGCTGTTACTGTTTTCTTTTTTCCCTCTTTGAATTTTAAAGTTTTAACAACTTTACCAACTGTAACCTTTGTTGTAGCCTTTGCTTTTTTGTTGTTTTTATGCAATTGCTGTGATTGTTACTGTACCTTTTTCTTTGCACGGATGATACCATTCTTAGAAATAGTAGCAATCTTTTTGTTGCTTGTTTTGTACTTTAACTTATAAGTTTTAGCACTTTTTTAGGTGAGAATTTCAGGCGTGTCTTTGCATTCATCCAGTGTCCTGGTACACTAATCACATACCCTTTCTTCTTAAAAGATAATTTCTTTACCTTTTTTGTTGCTGCACTAACATTAGCTGTTTTTGGTGCTTCTGTTACTGCGACAAGCCCGAAAGCCATAACTGCGGATAATCCACAAGCTGCTGCTTTCTTGATGATTTTGTTACTCATACTTACATTCCTCCTTATTAAGTATTTGGATGATTTTTTTACCGTATCTGACTCACCGTAATATGAATATGAATATTTATACTCATAATTACCATAAGCACCGATACGCTCATCAACTTTATTTAATACAGCCCCAAGGATACGAACCTCGCCCCTCTTCAACTGCTTGATGACATCTTGAACGATCTTACGTTTGATCACTCCCTGCTCGATCACGATGACTGCTCCATCTGTATATTTACCGATGATCACAGCATCAATAACAACACCTAGCGGTGGTGCATCAATGATCACATAATCAAACATATCCCTAACATTCTCAATGAATTGTTCAAACTGCTCAGAATCCAAAATGCTTGTTGGATCTGGTGACAGCGGACCAGCTACTGTAATACAAAGTCCCTCAACTTCTGTCTCGTAGATGATATCCTCCACTTCTGCCTGTCCTGTCAGATAATGGCTTAATCCTTTATCGATTCCCTGTATATGATATCTGGCTGCCATTACTGATTTTCTTAAGTCAGCATCCACCATCAGTATCTTCTTTCCACTTTCTGCAAGTGTTCTTGAAAGGCTCAGAGAAATAGAACTCTTTCCTTCATTCGGAACACTGCTTGTCATTGTGATCACTTTAATATCTTTTCCGCAGAAGGCTAAGTTCGTCTTTAACTGGTTTAGTCCTTCTACCATACGATAATCATTGATCTCTGGAAGATCCATTACTAATTTCTTCATCTTATTCCCTCGCCCTCTTTACTTTCTTTGTTCGCTTTGTAGTTCCCTTTACCAAAGGTAATTGCGCTAAAGTAATAATTCCAAGATATTTCTCAATATCTTCTTCTTTCAGGATCGTATCATTCATCAGATACTGGATCACAATGGCTGCTGCCATCAATATAAATCCAAGAACTGCTCCGATCAATACGTTCTTCTTAAGACTTGGGCTGTCTGGTTTATCTGCCTTATATGCCTTTTCGATGATCGTTGGTGATTTCACGTCCATCTTCTCTGCAACTGTCTTCGCTGTTACTTCTGCAAGATCCTGTGTGATGCTCTGTGCAAGTGCTGCATCCTTATCTGTTATCGTAATCTGCATGATACGTGTATCAGATGGATTCTCCACCGTGATCTTCTTCTCTAATTCTTTATAATCCATATCAAGCTTCAGATCTGCGATCACCTGTTCAAGGACTGGTCTTGTCTTAACAATTACCATATAATCCTGTGTTAACTGAGTACCCATTGTAAGATCTGTAAGCTGTGAAAGTCCACCCTTTGAAACAACATAAAGCTGTGCTGTAGAAGAATAGATCGGTGTCATCGCAAACTTCGTGATCAATCCTGATGCACCTGCAAAGACGATTGCTGTCAACAAAATCCAAACGATCTTCTTCTTCAATGCCAAAAACAATTCCCTTAAATCAATCTCGATCTCATCATCATTCTCTAACTCGTACATAGATGTTTTTATCCCTTCTTTAATTAAATACTTTTCCCCTCAAGCATCTTTCTTGGATTCTCATAAAGAATCTGGTCCGCATGCTTCTTCCGTACAACTTCTGCTGCCGGTTTCATATTTGGTCTTCTTGTCCGGAAATCGTGACAATCCGTTCCAAGGAAATGAACCAGTCCTTCTTTCATAATCTTCTTACAAAAAGATGCTCGTTTATCAAAAATTCCTCCGATCAGGCTTTCCGCATTTATCTGAATATATGCACCTGTTTCGACCAGTTCGACAATCTTGTCTACATGTCCGAAAACTGCTTTGTATCGCTCTACATGCGCAAGGATTGGAATATATCCTGCATATACAAAATCCTGAACCGCGCGATATATATGCGAATAGGCATCTGATGTCGCAAACTCCACTAAAACATAACGGGTCCCATTCATCGTCAATGCTTTCCCTTGTTTCAGATCTGAAACTGTCCCTTGCTGATAATATAATTCGCTCCCAAGGTATAGCTGAATCTCTGGATAATACTTGTATGCCTTCTCTCTGATCGCCTCAAACTTCTCTCTCAATACTTCTGTATCCGGATGTCCAAACTTCGGACCGTAATGCGGAGTCAGTATTACCTGATCCACGCCTTGTTCCCGTTCTTCATCCAACAGTCCCATTGAATCATTGATGTCCTTTGCTCCATCATCAACTCCATATAATATATGTGTATGAATATCTATCAACGCCATAACAATCTCTTTTCTAAGTCTGATATTTATATTATTTTTGATAACTTAAGAAATATACTAATATAATATACCATCTTTATTCTCAAGTTACAATGCTTTTTCTTGTCAAAAAGAAATACAATTTATACTATTCTTTGCTGAACTCAACTAACTCTAATCCCTCATTACGATCAAGTACAAACTGGATTCCCCATTCATTCTTAAATAACAACAGTGGATTTCCTCGCATATCTTTGACTTTCTTAACTTCAGATACACCACGTAATTTGTTCATATCCGTGTTGCGGTCTTTGATCCAGCGGATTGCCTGATATGGCAATGGTTCTAAACGGATCTCGCAGTTGTATTCATTTTCCAGACGGTATTTTAAGACATCAAACTGAAGTGTTCCTACAACTCCGACGATGATCTCTGCAAATCCTGCTTCATGTTCCTGGAAGATCTGGATAGCACCTTCCTGTGCGATCTGTTCTACACCTTTCACAAACTGCTTACGCTTCATAGAATCTAACTGGATGACTCTTGCAAAATGTTCTGGTGCGAATGTTGGGATTCCTTCATATTCAAAGTCATCTTTTGGAAGGCAGACAGTGTCTCCGATAGAGAAGATTCCCGGGTCAAATACTCCGATGATATCTCCTGCATACGCCTCTTCTACGATCTTACGTTCCTGTGCCATGATCTGCTGTGGCTGGGAAAGCCTCATCTTTTTCTTACTCTGTACATGTTTTACTTCCATGTTCGCTTCGAATTTACCGGAACAGATTCTCATAAATGCAATTCTGTCACGGTGGTTTTTGTTCATATTTGCCTGAATCTTAAAGACAAACGCTGAAAAAACCATTTTCCACAGGATCTACTTCTTCTCCCTTGGATGTTCTTGCAAGTGGTCTGTTTGTCATCTTCAGGAAATGCTCTAAGAATGGTTCTACACCAAAGTTTGTAAGTGCTGATCCAAAGAATACTGGAGATAGTTTTCCCTGATGTACTTTCTCCATATCAAGATCTGCTGCCGCACCATCTAACAATTCAATTTCTTCCATCAGATTCTCATAGAAATCTTCTCCGATCAGATCTGCTGCATTATCATCATCTGCTGAAATGATCGTTTCTTTTGCTTCTTTTGCACCACCTGTGGAGACTGCCTCGAATCGTAAGATATTTCTTGATGCACGCTCGTATACACCCTTAAATTCTTTTCCACATCCGATCGGCCAGTTGATCGGACATGTCTCGATCCCTAAGACTTTCTCGATATCGTCTAACAGATCGAAAGTATCCTTAGCTTCACGGTCCATCTTATTGATAAATGTAAAGATCGGGATATGTCTCATAACACAGACCTTAAATAACTTGATCGTCTGTGGTTCGACACCCTTGGAAGCATCGATCACCATGACGGCACAATCCGCTGCCATCAGTGTACGATACGTATCTTCTGAGAAATCCTCATGTCCTGGTGTATCAAGGATATTGATACATTTTCCTTCGTATTCAAACTGTAATACAGAAGAAGTAACAGAGATACCTCTTTCTTTTTCAATCTCCATCCAGTCAGATACTGCATGTTTGGAGTTTGCCTTTCCTTTCACAGACCCCGCTGTATTGATCGCTCCTCCATATAAAAGGAACTTCTCAGTCAACGTTGTCTTACCGGCATCCGGATGGGAAATGATCGCAAAGGTTCTTCTGCGGCCGATCTCCTGCTCAATGCTGTTTGCCATAATCTTTTTCCTCTTTTCTATTTTTCATCTATTATTTTACATTTCTACGCATTCTTAGTCATATTATCACACCACTTCTTAAATTTCTACTGATTCTTTATAAAAAAGTATGCTTTTAACTATTGCTTTTCCCAAGAAACACAAGTGTTTTTCGATGTTAATTCGTGGTATAATGATACTATATTAAATCTAGGAGGATATCTCATGAGCAATACAATCTTACGCAATGAAAATGTATCTGTCACTTTAAAATCTCTTGGTGGGGAACTGACTTCTATCAAAGATGCTTCTGGTACGGAATATCTCTGGCAGGGAAATCCTGACTTCTGGAGCGGACAGGCACCTGTCTTATTTCCGATCGTTGGATGTTTAAGAAATGGAACTGCAACCATCGGTGATTCTAAGACTTGTTCTTTTGGCCGTCATGGTCTTGCAAGAAAATTAGAATTTACTTTGGTTTCTTCTTCTGAAACTTGTGCTATTTATTCTTTGAAAGCGGATGATTCTACAAAAGAACAGTATCCTTATGATTTTGAACTCCAGATGATCTATGAATTAACGGATCATGGAGTGAAAGTCAGTCATAAGGTGATCAATCATGGGGACATCGTTATGCCTTACTGTATTGGTGGTCATCCTGCATTTAACTGTCCAGTGTATGAAAGGGAGAATTTTGAAGATTATATCGTGGAATTTGAACAACCGGAAACTGCTGCCTGTGCACAGCTTACAGATGATGGTTTGATCAATAACAACGATCGTATTCCTGTTCTTGATCATGAAACTGTGATCCCTGTAAAACATTCTTTATTTTACAAGGACGCTTTGATCTTTGATCAGTTGAAATCACGCACGGTTGCATTAAAACATAAGGAAAGCGGTCATGGTATCTTAGTTACTTTCCCTGATTTTGATTATCTGGGTGTATGGTCTAGTGCAAATGATGGACCTTTTGTTGCTTTGGAACCTTGGAGTGGAACTTCTACCTGCAGTGATGAGGATGATGTGTTTGAACATAAAAGAGGTGTTCGGTTCTTGGAGCCTGGAGAAAATGAAACTTTAAGTTTTGTGATCGAGATTTTATAGTACGTGATAAAAAGGGAGACTCTGAATATTTCAAAGTCTCCTTTTTCGTTAAAATTATATGGATTTTTGGATATTTTATAATATGTTTATGTGAAATTCGTATTCTTTGACTTCTCCTGCCTGTACATACTGGATATTTCGTTTTTCTTCGAATTTATCACCTTCGTCACTGCAGGTTGAGAGTCCTATCCATGGTTCCATTGCTACAAAGTCTGCTTCTTTGGCTGTGGACCATAGGATCAGGTATGGAAATTGTTCGAAATCTAGTCGTATCCCCTTGTTATGTTTTTTGGCTCTTTAGTGTGACTGCTCTTGATTTCAGCTGATCTAAGATAACTGCATCCACTGAAAACAGATCATGTTTGAGTGGTAATGTGTCGGTATCTTCTAAGAAACCGCTTCTGTGTTCCATATCAATCAGCCCTGTTTCTGTGACCGGAGTTGGAACGGTGCAAGTTTCTTTTTTCTCAAAGACTAATTCGTAGTCATCATAGCTTTCTTCTTTATAGAGCGGACAATGGAAACCTGGATGTCCACCAATTTGAAATGGCATAATTTCTTTATCTTTATTTTCGATAATATATCTGATCGTAATCTTTTTGTCTTTCAGAGTATATTCAATTCCTAACTTAAATTCATATGGATATTGGGCAAGCATTTCTTCATTGCTTTCGATTTCGAATAAAATGCTGTTTTCTGTCTCAGTCACACACTTGAATTCTTTTTTTGCTTACAATACCATGTCTTGGCATGTTTGTCTGTTTTCCATCACCGATCTGTGCTTTATCATCTCTGATACTTCCACAGATTGGGAATAGGACTGGTGCCTGACCGGACCAGTATTCTGGATTTCCTTCCCAGAGATACTCCACTCCATCATTGTCTTTGATAGAATGAAGTGTTGCTCCTTTGGATTCAAAGATGACTGTAAGTTTTTTGTTCTTTAATGTATATTTCATTGTATCTTCCCCTTTTATATCGCACGATCTATAATGTTTTGATCGTTACTTCTGGAAGGATATTTTCAACATCTTCCATACGGATATGTCCTGTTTCTGGATTGATTGCATTCGCTGCTGACACAGCGATCGCGTAACTTAATGCATCCTGAATCTCTTTTCCTTGTTTGAACGCTACTGCAAACGCTCCTACCATAGAATCTCCACATCCTACGGTATTGACTGCTTTTAATTTCGGTGGTTTACCATGGAAGATTCCTTCTTCACATACGACTAAAGCTCCATCTCCACCTAAAGATACAACAACATATTCGATTCCGTATTTCTCACGCATTTCTTTGGCTGCATCGATCGTCTGATATCTATTTTCGATCTTGATACCAAGTAAAGCTTCTAGTTCTTCGTCATTTGGCTTAACCATTGTTGGTCCTGCTTTGATTCCTTCTTTTAAGTAATCTCCACTCGTATCTAAAATTGACTTTCTTTCCCTTGTTTTTGATCATTTTAACTAATGTTGCATAGATGTCTTTTTGAACCCCGGCTGGTATGCTTCCTGATATTGTGATGATATCGCTTTCGTCAACAATTCGGTCAAAATCTTCTAAAAACTGCTGTATTTCTTCTTCACTGACTGGTGCTCCAGGTTCTAAGTATTCTGTAGACGACTCATCTTCTGCCAAAATGTTGATGCAGCTTCTTGTCTCTGACTGTGCTTTTTGTAAATCTGCTTGGGATTCCATCTTTCTTTAACATGTCTTCCACATAAGCTCCGTTAAATCCTCCGGCAAATCCTGTTGCTAACACTTCTTCTCCACAAAAATCTATGATTCTTGATACATTTAATCCTTTTCCGCCTGCAGAATTGACACATTTCTGGACACGTGCAACCGTTCCTGGTACAACAATGCCTTTGATATAGTATGCTTTATCTACAGATACATTTAATGTTACCGTTGTAATCATAATTATGCCTCACTGTCAATTAAAATCTTACCTTTTACAGTTCCTGGTGTTTTGTACATTTCGAATGCTTCATCAATCCTGCTTAATGGTATCTTCTTAAAGATTAAAGAATCTTCAAATTTTAACTGTCCTGTCTTGAAATAATGTGCTGTTAAGATCCATTCTTTTCCTGGAAATGGAGCACTATATGACATCCATGAACCTGTTAATGTAAATTCTTTTCGATTGATGTTTTCCCATTCTTTTACGGAAAAGTTTAATTCTCTTGTCGGTGTTCCGATAAAGCATACACTAGCTTTATTTGCAGCCAATTCGAATGCATATTTCATTGTTGTAGTCACTCCAGCTGTTTCATAAATATACCCGAATCCTTTTCCATCTGTTACTGCCATTGCCTGATTCATAAAGTCTTCGTCTAAAGTGTTAATTCCTTCATCTACCCCTAATTTTTTCGCTAATTCAAGTCTTTCTGGACTAATATCAAATACAACAACTTTCTTTGCTCCAAAAATCTTTGCCCATTGTGCTGTGAATAATCCGATGGTTCCCCCACCAAGAATCGCAACGCATTCTCCTGCATGATAATCCACTCTGTTTAATCCATGAAGTGCGACAGTTGCTGGTTCAAAGAATGCCCCTTGTTCGAAGCTTACTTCATCTTCGAATTTGACTGCATTCTTTTCTGGAACTGTTACATATTCCGCAAAACTTCCAAATTCTCTAGATCCAATAAAGCTGTAATGCTTACACAAAGAATAATTTCCTTTCTGACAATCTTCACATTCCATACATGGTACCAATGGAACCCCGGCAACACGATCACCTTTTTTTAGTGTTGTAACTCCTTCTCCAACTTCTTCAATCGTACCTGAAAATTCATGTCCTAATACATTAGGGAAGAAATGACATGCATCTCCGTTTACTCGTGGTACGTCTGATCCACAGATTCCTGTATATTTTACTTTAATTAAAACCTGCCCTTTCTTTGGCTGTGGTTTTTCAATTTCTTCATAACGAATATCATTTTTTGCGTGTACAACTCCTGCTTTCATGCTTATTCTCCTTCCTGATGTATTAGTTTGCTTTTCCTACACTCTTGCATACTTTCATTTTGGACATAACGTATTCTTTGACACATTCTTTTCCTGCTGCATTGTATTTCTTAGGGTCAATGACATCTGGATTTTCTTCAAATACTTTTTCAACTCCGTTTGTAAATGCAATTCTTAAATCTGTTGCATAATTTACTTTACAGATTCCTCGATTTACACACTCTGTAACGGTTGCATCTGGTACACCGCTTGTTCCGTGTAATACTAATGGAATATCAACAACTTTACGAATTTCTGATAATCGATCTAAGTCAAGTTTTGGTTCTCCTTTGTATACACCGTGCGCTGTTCCGATTGCCACAGCTAAGGATGTAACTCCTGTTTGTTTTACAAATTCGACAGCCTGTGCTGGATCTGTATATGGGTTGTCATCTCCACCATCTAAGTCATCTTCTTTTCCTCCAACTTTACCAAGTTCTGCTTCAACTGGAATTCCTGATGGTGCACATGCATCTGCAACTGCTTTGGATACTGCAACATTTTCTTCAAAACTTCCGTGCGATCCATCGATCATGATAGATGTGTATCCTGTTCTGTATGCCTGCATTGCTAATTCAAAACTGCTTCCATGGTCTAAATGCATGGCTACTGGCACGCTTGCTCTTTCTGCTGCTGCTTTTACATTTGCTAGGAAGAAATCTAATCCTGCATATTTAACTGTAGATGGTGTTGTCTGCATGATAACTGGAGATTTTAACTCCTCTGCTGCTTCCATAACCGCCATGACCATTTCCATATTCTCTACATTGAAAGCCCCAACTGCATAATTTCCTGCCTGGGCATCTAATAACATCTGTTTTGTTGTAACTAAAGGCATCTCTTTTTCCTCCTCTAAAGTTCGGGGCAGACTTTTTTAAGTCCGCCCGTTCATATATTTACACGTTTTATATCATTGTCTGCTTGCTTTTTAATATTCGCTTTCGTTTTAAAGCTGCTGCTCTCTGTTTAGATCCACGAACTGTAAAGATCATGCAAATCACATAAATGATTCCGATAATTACCAGTCCTTTGATGTTCTGCTGTGTCACGATCTGTGTATACAGATATGTGATTGGACTTCCACCCTGATCAAGTGCTGCTACCTGTGAAGCTCCGTTTGTTAGGTTTACAGATTTCGCTAATGCTGTTGTCCAAGGGATTGCCTGACTTGCGATCCAGATGGTTGTGAACATGATCACACATCCTGAAATCAATGATCTGAATAAATTTCCTCTATGTACTGCTACTGCGATACCAATGAAGAATCCGATTGTTGCTAAATCACCAAATGGAAGGATTGTATTTCCTGGCACGATGATCGCGATCAAGATTGTTAATGGAATGAAGATCAGTCCAACTGTTACGACTTCTGAATCTCCAAGGATGATTGCTGGGTCAAGTCCGATATAAAATTCAGCTTCTCCAGACTGAGATTTCTTTGTTAAGATTTCTTTCATTCTTTCTGATAATGGCATTAATCCGTCCATGATACATTTTGTGATCTTAGGCATTAATACCATAACGGCTGACATCTTGATACCTAACTGGAATGCTGCTGAGAAATCATATCCAGCTAAGGCTCCTACGATTGCACCAAGGATACCACCGATAACGATAGGCTCTGCTAATACTCCAACTTTTTCCTGTAAATTATCGATTGAAAAATCAATTTATTTAATCCAGGAATCTTCTCAATAATTGCATCAATTGCAAATGCAAATGGTGCCATCCATGTTCCTGTTCCATGAGGTACAGTGATTCCGTCTAATTCAAAGTAATCTTCCATTAATGGCGCATAAAGATCACCAAATTTATAAGCAATGATAGCATGAACAACAACTCCACCAATACCGATCGCAAAGTTTCCTGTGACTGCATATGCGATCGCTCCTGTAAATGTCATATGCCAGATATTCCAAATATCAATATTAACTGTTTTTGTAAGTTTTAATACTAACATGATAATGTTGACTAAGATCGCGACTGGAATCGCAACAGTTGCGATACTTGATGCCCATGTGATTGGGGACATTCCTGGCCATCCAAGGTCTACAACACTCATGCTTAATCCAAAGTTTTTAGACATCTGCTGTGCAGCTGGTCCAAGGTTTGCGTTCATCATGTCTACGATCAGTCCTAATCCTACAAAACCCACACCAACCATCAAACCTGCACGAACCGCTTTACCAATTTTTACTCCTACGATAATACTTAAGATCGCAATTACAAGTGGAAGCATTGCGGACGCTCCCATATCAATGATGTAATTGATCATATCTCCAAAAATTCCCATGTTTGTCTCTCCCTTTTTTTGATTTATTCTATATTTTTACATATACCTTATAAAAAACCATTTTAAAATAAACGTTTAATATTAAATTTTATATTCATTTCTTATGTCTTTTTAAAATGGTCTCTTACGTCTAGTCTTTTCTTTCATCTTACTTATTTAATACTTCAAGAATCTTAGCTTTTGTCTTATCTACACCTAATCCTGATACAAATGGCATTCCTGTAATAAGAGGTACTCCAAAGTCTCTTTTTACCTTTGATGTTGTCACGATCAGATCTGCTGGAAGATTAGATGCGATCTCTGAAATTCTTACCTGTGCGATTTCGATATCAATGTTATTTTCTTTTGCTAATTCTACGATTGCGTTTGCTGCGATTGTTGATGTTGCGACTGCTCCTCCACATGCTACGATTACTTTCTTCTTCATAATTATATATTCTCCTTTTCTTTGATGATTTCGATGATTTCTTTTGCGTCTTTTGCTTTGATTAATTTCTTTAATACTTCCTGATCCTGAAGGACTGCCAAGATTGCCTGTAATAATTCAAGATGTCCTTTCTCATCAACTGCCAGCATGAAAATGACTTGTGCATTTACATATTCATCATCCGTTCCCATCTCTACAAATTCGACTGGTTGTTTTAATGTTGCGATTGCAATTCCTTTTTTGTTTACATGGCTTACGTCTGTATGTGGAATTGCGACTCCTTTTTCTCCTGTATTGATTCCTGTTGGAAATTCAGCTTCACGATCTTTTAAAGCCTGCACATAACTTTCTTTGCAATACCCTTGTTTTACAAGTTTTCCTCCGAGTGCTTCAAAAATGTCATCGCTTGATTTTGCTTCGAGTCCCGGTATGATCAGTTCTTCCTTCAGCTTTTCCCAAACCATTTTTGTGACTCCTCCTTTTTTGCTCTTTTCTACTCTATTTTTTGTTACTTTGAAGTGACGTCC
>ENA-OQES01000704-OQES01000704.1-human-gut-metagenome-genome-assembly--contig:-NODE-704-length-13424-cov-3.728059_pt1 | contig 13424 bp, 18 predicted proteins | sample MGYA00242798_ERZ504641 | MGnify/ENA primary metagenome ERZ504641 (study PRJEB26092, sample SAMD00036327) | human gut metagenome | host: Homo sapiens | study: EMG produced TPA metagenomics assembly of... | reverse complement strand
AGATTGCTTACGACAGAAGTCGTACTTTTCCCGGCATCCCACGCTACTTATTATCCCGGCGACACAGTCTATGGCAATGAAGGTCCTGTATGAAAAAGAAAGCCTGCGGCTGCTCGGTGCGCAGATCGTTGGCAGCGACGGCGTGGACAAGCGCATTGATGTACTGGCAACGGCCATTCGTGCAAAATGACAGCTCTGGAGCTGACGGAGCTTGACCTTTCCTATGCGCCACCCTATTCCTCTGCCAAAGATCCGGTCAATATGGCCGGTTTTATGATCGAGGATTTGGAAAACAGGAAGGTACGGCAGTTCCATTGGAAAAGATGTTGAGGACTTACCTTACGATGGCAGTGCAACGCTGCTGGACGTCCGCACGGCGTGGGAGTATCAGCGGGGCCATCTGGATGGCTTTCGGAACATTCCCTTGGACGATCTGCGGGAGCATTTGGACGAGTTAGACCGGGGTAAGCCTGTTTATGTGAATTGCCAGACAGGGCTTCGCAGTTATCTGGCCTGTCGGCTTTTGACGCAGCACGGTTTTACCTGTGCTCATCTCTCCGGCGGATACAGCTTTATCAGGTCGTAACACAAGAGCGGCAGACAACGCAGAGCACCTATCCCTGTGGAATGGAGAAGCTATGAGTGAAAATCGCAGGTATCAGGAAGTCATGCTGCAATACCGCTGCGCACTGAAAGCACTTGAAAGTCGGTTGGAAAACAAGAAGCACCTGCCGATAAATGCTGAAGTCGACACTGGGCTGAAAGAGTGCGCCGATTCCACCACAGACTCAGAGAATGGAACAGCAAACTGGGACATCTACTGCACCTCTTAACATAATACATCGGATATAAAAGGACAAGCATCCATTTAGATGCTTGCCCTTTTATATCATCAGCTAAATCATTCCAAAATTGCTTCCAGCCGCTCTGTTCCAGAACATAATCCTCGATTTGTCCATAGATTGCCAGTTCTCTTTATCCTACATCATTTCTTCCACATCAATGTTGATATGTGTTACCGGATTTCTCAGAACTAAGAGGCACACTGTTTCAACGGTATTCCCTTTGTCCACAAAAGCTCCGTAACTTCCCCGCCATCCTTGAACACCGGAAAATTCAGACCAATCCGCTTTAGCGGATATTCAGACTCGTCATTCCTGTAAATTTCAATTTCCTTAATCAAGGCTGTGACCACATTTCTCTTTTCTTCGTCATTTATTATATTATAAACGCAGTCGAAATTCACCATGATTTTGTAAATATTCTCAAGAGTAATTGCCTGCTGCTTAATTGCATCTCGCCGAAGTCTGGCATCTTCGATTTTTTCCTCCAGCTCAACAATGACATCATATAGGGAATCTAACCGCAAGGTCATATCATGGAGCTTTCGTTCCCGATATTTTGCATCAGCAGGGAGACTGTCAATTTCCCGTTCCAATCTTGTTTTATTCAGATCAACTTCCTTCAGCTTTGCCTGATAACCCTCCAGTTCTTTATCCACTGCTTTCGTGTCAATCTGAACGCCAATCCGTTTTTAATGGCCTGGGCATATTCCTCATTCCTTACGATCTCACGAATTGCCTCAATGACCATCGGTTCAATATCGGTCTTTTTCAGCATTGCCTTATATTCACAATGCTTACCCCGGACCATCCTATTCCGACTACATACATAATAGTAAATTTCTTTGTAAGTGCCATCTTTATTTGTCCATGCGTGTTTATTCGTATACATAGGACTTCCACAAACCGGGCATTTCAGCAGACCGGATAACAAATGAACTCGATCCCGCCCAAATTTTTGACGGTTGCTTTACTCCGGTTCTAAGACGCTTGGCATGAGCCTTTTCCCATACCTCCTCACTAACGATTCCTTTATGCTGTCCCTCTGTCAGAATGTAATCGTCATTTCTTTTCATCTGGTAATCGATTTTTTGTGCCTTTGACATTTTTCCTTCGTTCTCCGTCCATAAGCAATTTTACCGCAATAAACCGGGTTATCCAATATCAGTTTAATAAAATGTCCTGTCCAATCCTCTAATGTGCCATTCTGCCTCGGAATTTTCCGTATACCTTGTAAGTTCAACTGATTCGCAATACCACCCAAACCGATTTCCGATGAAGTATATAATTCAAAAATCTTCCGTATTGCCACAGCCTCTGTTTCTTCAATCATCAGCTTGTTATCTTCCAGTGTATATCCGTAGGGAGCAAAGCCACCATTCCATCCACCCTGCCGTGCCTTTTCGCGCCGCCCGTTCATCGTCTGCTCGATAATATTCTCACGCTCAATCTCAGCCACAGCAGATAGTACAGAAATCAAAAGTTTTCCGCTTGTCTGAGAGGAATCAATCCCTTCTTCTATGCAAATCAGATTTACACCATAAGATTGAACCAACTCCAAAGAGTTAAGTATATCTGCTGCATTACGGCCAAACCGTGACAGCTTATACACTAAAATATAGTCAATGTCCAAGCCATCCTCAATATCTCTGAGCATTTTTTGAAAGGCAGGCCGTCCCTCAATGGATTTACCGGATTTACCGGCATCTTCATAAGTATCAACAACGATCATTTCCTCACGATCCGCAAATCGTGTCAGCATATTTTTTGACCTTCCAGGCTGTATCCGTCCACTTGCATCTCTGTGCTGACCCTCGGATACAAAACACAGCGTTTTCCATATCGGTTCATAATTCATACCTCCAAAATTTACTTTTGGAAAATATCCTATGTAAAGCTGCGATTCTCACGCAGCTCCGTCAACCTCGCCCAGCACTCTCATACCATATTTCTCGATGATATGTGCCAGCGAAGTGATAAACGCTTCAAATTTTTGTTCCGCCAGAAGTTCTTCTGACCGGATTTCATCTGAAGGAATCAATGCGCTTTTATTCTGGATATTCTCCATTCAGAATCACCTCCGCAATTCCTAACGAAATTATAACTCTACTTGCACAGCCTGAAAATGATACGGCCTTTCGGCACTTTTATGTAATCCCCAGACTGCACAAGAGCGTCTTGTTTATGTTTTCCATGTCATCCTTGTTTAGATGACCAATATAGTTTTTTCAACCTCGACTTGTCGATTGTTCTGATCTGTTCCAGCATAACAACAGATGGTTTCACCAAACCGCATCTGTCATTTAAGTGGTAATGCGTGGGGAACTTTCTGCTTTTTTTGCTTACACTGGTAATTGCTGCAATAATAATCGTAGGACTGAAACAATTTCCCACATTATTTTGAAGAATGAGTACAGGACGAGAGCCACTTTGTTCAGAGCCGATACCAGGGCTTAAATCAGCCGAATATATGTCACCTCGATGGAATTTTTCAAACATCACTCTCGCCTCCTTAATATCTTAATACTTAAACAGCCGCACCAGTCTGAAAGAAATCTTCGGATAAAAACCTGGTGCGGCTACTGTTATTCTGTTCGGATTACTCGTCATATTTGCCACGCCCCCTGACGATGGGAACACAACAGGTCTCCGCTGGCGCGGCTGTCATAACTCCGCAGCATCGTTCGTATCGTGTGCCGCAGGGTTCCCCCCGAAGTCTTTGGCGGGCCGTGAGGAAGTATCTTTAAGCCCCCGCGCCCTCATCGCGCCGGATGTGCCACCATCCGGGTCACAGGGACGTTGATCGCTCCGAAACAGCTTGTCCATCACCTCCTGGCTGCTCCATCTTCGCGGCGTCCTGCACTCGCTCATGCGCGGGTTATGTACCTGTTCTGCCGTGTATTCAGTTGTCAAAGGTCAGCGAAAGAAAAGCTCCTTCTTGACAGCCATGACAAAAACAGGCGATTTGTCCTGTCTGTACTGCGATTTTATTTTGAAAAAAACTATTTTGCCTTGTCCCTTCATAGAAGCTGCGGACAGCGCAAGCTCCTTACAAGCACAATAAAATAGGTACTATCGTACCCAAAAAGCGCCTTTTATGAGGTTCTTCCTGCAAGGAAATGGGCACGATAAAATATAATTAAGGAGACGATAGTGCCTATGGAACTGATAAAAGAGCTGGGACGAAGGATACAAAAAGCGCGTAAGGAAAAAGGATTGACGCAGCAGGAACTCGCAGATCTGAGCCACGTTTCTCTAAAGCACGTTCAAGGCTGCGAAAGAGGGGTGAAGAATCCTTCTTTTGAGGTTCTGCGCGCTTTTTGCAAAGTCTTGAATTTATCTTTAGATTCCCTGATGAATCTCGATCTGCCTGAAGATGAGCAAGCCGCCAACGATATGCGGCAGCTTTACCTTTCGTGCCCTCCGGCTGCCAGAAAAGTGCTGTTAAACTCGACCCGCGCGTTGACTGATGAGCTAAAAGAGATGGTGCAGACAGCTGGGGTTGACCCAGATGAACATTTAGAGAATAAGTAAGCCGGTGGAGGAATAAAAACCCCCACCGGCTCTCTTTTTGCCGCTATGCGGCGGTCAGGTTATTGGGCCGTATCCAGCAACCGCGCCAGCTTCTTCAGTCCGCGCCGGATGCTCTCCCACACGCGGCGGCGGTCAGCACCCTCGATCCGGGCGATCTCGGCCACCGTCATGCCCAGGTAAAACCGGGCGTAGATACGCCGGGCCTGGATGGCGGTCAGCTGCATCAGCGCGGCATACACTTCCTCCCGCAGCAGCTTCTGCTCCAGGACTTCCTCCGGGGTGAGTGGCCGGTTGAGGGCATCGTTTTCAATGCCATCCTCCCGGTTCAGAGAGTAGTGAGCCTTGTGCCGGAACTTCCGGCGTTCATAGGCGGCATCGTCCTGCTCCTGGCCCCGGATCGCGGCCACGACTTCCTCGGCCACGCCTACAAAGACATCGGTTTTATACACATCGGGATACAGTTCCCGAAGATTGATCTTCTGCATTATGTACCTCCATTTCGATTCACGGGTTGACGGGTGAACCGAAATGAAGGCGGTGAGCGACACCTTTCGGGGGAAATTTCCCGAAAAAAGCGACAAACAAAATGCGCCAGCATCCGAAGAACGGCGGCTGGCGCTGCTAAAAGAGGACTTATGACGCTTATGGACCAGCCACGATAGTGCCTGTTCATAAGCAGACTGGGGGCCGATTGACGGTCAGGCATTTTTTGACAGGTAAATTCCTGCCGAATTATGTCGAAGCGGTCTTTGCTTCACGGCGGCTCCCTCCTAAAGCCGCCGTGTCAGCGTGTAGTCGTCACTCCTTTGTCGAGGGCATAAGGAACGGCGGCCTTGATGTTACTCAAAACCGCCGCAGTACCCTGAAAATCCATTATGGGCGCACGAAGCTACCTGCCCTGCAACGGTTTTTTTCTTTCCCCGTCTGGCGGGGCAGGATCGCTTGGCTTATTCGGTTTATTCTTGCTCTTGTGCGGCTGCCTCTTTCAGCCGCGAAAAGCTCTCATCGCTGATGATGTGTTCAATCCGGCAGGCGTCGGCCTCCGCAGTTTTTGGGTCAACGCCTGCGGCGATGATAAGCTGCTCGGTAAAAAAGCAATGGCGCTCGTAGATTTTTTCGGCAACCTCGCGGCCCACATCGGTCAGATGGAGAAAGTGATCTTCGTCCATTGTAAGAAAGTCGCCGTCCCGTAAGGTAGCCACTGCATGGCACACGCTGGGCTTTGACATCTCCATGTGCCGGGCCACATCTACGGAGCGTACCATACCGAGTTTCTTTTGGAGAACAAGGATGGTTTCCAGGTAGTCCTCCCCGGACGCATGAAGTTTCATCAGTACCTTTTATAAATTAAACGCTTAACTTCCAATTTGCAGAAGCTGTCTGCAAATCGACCAGCCTATGATAGAGGCCATTTTCTTTCATAAGTTCTTCGTGAGTTCCGTTTTCGGCTACAATACCATCTGACAATACAACGATGTTATCGGCAGCTTCCACCGTCCTCATTCTGTGAGCGATTATAAGAACTGTCTTGCCTTTTACCAGCCTGGATATTGCGTTTTGAATTTCAGTTTCGTTATCTACATCAAGAGAAGCAGTAGCTTCATCCAGAAGAATAACAGGAGCGTCTTTCAAAAGAGCACGTGCGATAGAAAGGCGCTGGCACTCACCGCCAGATAGTGTTGAACCATTTTCTCCGATCACCGTCCGATAGCCGTCCGACAATTTTGAAATAAATTCATCACACTGCGCTGCTTTAGCTGCGGCAATCACTTCTTCATCCGTTGCGTCCTTTTTACCGACACGAATAATTTTCCATGATGGTGTTATTAAACAGCACAACATCTTGAAAAACGATAGAGAAGTTTTTCATCAACATGGTTGAATTTAGCGGAGCAATATCGGTTCCGCCCAACAGTATTCTTCCTCCGTCCAGAGGATAAAATTTGGCTGCCAGTTTTGCGACTGTACTTTTGCCGCCACCGGACGGGCCAACCAATGCAGTGACCTGTCCCTGTTTTGCAGTAAACGAAACATCCCTCAGTACCGGTTTGCCCTTTTCGTAAGAAAACTGGACATGATCGAATGTAATATCGTACCCGTTTGTATGGATATTCTTCTCGCCGGTTTCTTCCGGGTATTCCTCTATTTCTTTCAAGCGGTTCACCTGAAGCTGTACAGAAAACAGCTCTGCCATATTTGACATCGCCCCGGAAAGCGGATCGTACAGGCGGGAGGCAGCAATCAAAAACAGAATATAGGTAAACAGAGAGGTATCTCCACTTACCACAAGACTATTACCTACTACAATCACCGTTGCCAAACCGAGCCGTAAAAACATCTGGCCGGTTGTCAGCAGACTTGCCGTTGTCATTTCGGATGAAATCTGTGCTTTTTCCGCAGCATCCATCTTTGCGTCCAATTTGCGAAGATAATCTTCTTCCTGATTGCAAGCCTTTATATCCTGTACGGTTTCCAAACATTCCTGAATGCCTTCTGCAAGCTCCAGTCTTGCGTTCATGTGCTTTTTGCTGAGTTTTTCCTGCCATTTCCGTGACAGAATAACGATTGCAAATGAAATCGGAGCTACCCAAAGAAGAGCCAAACCCATTTGCCAGTTGAAAATCAGCAGGCCGATACAAACAATCCCCGTAGAGATAACTGCTCCAAAGAATTGTGGAACCGTATGAGAAAATGCGTGTTCAAAGTTTGCACAGTCGCCCATAATTGTGCTTGTCAGGTCAGCAAGATCACGCTGGTGGAAGAAGGTCAGCGGAAGGGTACGCAATTTTTCCGCAAGCCCGATACGCCGCCTTGCGCTTTCATCATACGTTCCGAGATATGTCGCGGTGTACTGGCAATAATGAAAAATAAAAACAACAGCTAAAATCACAATTCCAATCACAGTGTAAACGGCGGCACTGATCTCTGGCGCACTCGCTCCCAAAACAGGCGCAAGAAGCCAATTGAGGACGATAGCCAGAAGAATAACAGGAAACATAAGGCTGATATTGGCCAGCACCGAATAAACGATCCCTTTTAACAGGTCTTTTGCACCCTGATCGCTTAACGCATACTTCCTTTTTTAACGCCTTAATCATGCTGCTCATCCTCCTTTCCGACCTTCCAGGCAATCGAGGTCTGGTAATCCTTCCACATAGAAGAATAAATACCATTTAAGGCTACCAATTCTTCATGCGTACCTCTTTCTGCAATCTGCCCCTCCTTGAACACCAGGATAAGGTCTGCGTCTTGTATCGTAGAGAGCCGGTGGGCAATCATCATAACCGTTTTGTTTTGGGTCAGCCGCTCAAAGGCAAGCTGTATCTGATGTTCGTTCTCGGCGTCTGCAAATGCTGTGGCTTCGTCAAGCACGATAATAGGAGCATCTTTTAAGATAGCCCTTGCCAACGCAATCCTCTGGTTTTCGCCGCCTGAAAGATAAGTACCTCCTGTTCCAACGAGCGTATCAAGTCCATCCGGGAGCCGGTCAATAATATCTTTGCACTGTGCTTCATTGGCCGCTTTCATCACTTCTTCCCTGGTGGCGTCTGGACGGGCCGCCTTAATATTATTAAGTAAGGTATCTTTGAACAGGCGGGTATTCTGAAACACAAAAGCAACTCTTTTCACAGTTCTCGTTTTTCAATATTGCGGACATCCACGCCGCCAATCGTAACGGAACCTGACTGAACATCATAAAATCGGGGGATGAGGCTTGCCGCCGTACTTTTACCACTGCCAGAAGCTCCAACAAGCGCAACCGATTTTCCCTGCTGGAACCACAAAGCTGATATGGTCTAAGGCATTTTTCCTTTGGCACCTGGATAGGAAAAAGACACATCCGAAAACACAACCGAAGCGTCTGCCGGAATCATAGAATGCTCCGGCTCCTTTAATGGCTTTTCCTGCCAAAAATTTCGTCCACTCGGCTGACTGCGCATTTTTGCGGCCATAAGCTGCTCACTGGCAAACATGATACGGTTCATCATAGTTGCACAGACCGGGGTAAACAGACTATAAAACAGGAAATCCAGTACAACATTTTCATAAGCCGCCTGTCCGCTGATCCCAGATAGAATAAACATAACCACCGGAATGAGCAAAACAAATGTGCCGTTCAGCGTTACTGTAAATCCGGTAAGGGGAATACGACATTTCAAAGCATACCCGGAAGCAAATTTCTCATATTCTTCTATCGCTGCATGGAAATTTTTTGAAGGAGTAAATTGTCTGCTGAAACACCTTTACAACAGGGATACCGCGAATGTATTCCACGGCCTCTTTGTTCATTGTTTCCAATGCGGTCATATACTTGCCCATAAACTGTGCATTATCTCCACCCATCATCTGTTTCAAAAAGATGACGCTGATCCCCATAGGTATCAGACAGCAAATTCCCAGCCGCCAGTCAAAGAGGAAAATCAAAACAATAACCGCAACCGGCATGACGGCTGCACCGGTCAAATCCGGGAGCTGATGGGCCAGGAACCCTTCTGTAAGTCCTGCATTATCATCAATGATTTTCCGCAGCCGTCCACTGGCATTTTTGGCTGAAATAGCCCAACGGCAGTGTCACAATATGGTGAATTGCTGTTTTCCGCATATTGGTCGCTGTACGAAACGCCGCCAGGTGGGTACAGTTCAAAGCGATGAAATAAATTAAAATACTTGCTGCTGCAAACACGACTGCTATCCACGCATAACGAGTACTTTCCGTTGCACGAGATATATCCCCCGCAGCGAATGCCTGGATCAAATCACGGATAACAAGCCATATACAAACAAAAGGCAGCATAGAAAAAAGTGGTACTAATCCCGGAGAGGACACAGCCCAAAATTGGTCAGAACATGGTAATTCCCTGCGTAACTGAACATTCTGGACAACTCTCCATTTTTTGCTTATCCATAAGCAAGGCTCCTTTCGCAATAATAGGTGGGTTAGCATTTTCTAACTCACCTATTATTATAAAATCATTCAGTTGTTTTTGCCACTCCATACAGGGCGCGCCTATCCAATCAGACACATAACTCACTGACACATGAGACAGGAATATAACCGGGGCAGACTTCCTTGCAAGGGAAATGTTTCTGCATGACCTTCATCAATGAAGTGAAGAACTCGATTACAAGTCATAGCGGCAAATTTCATAGTCATGGGTAATGATTAAAATTGTCTTTCCTTTTTGAGCCAGCGCCTTCAAATGCTCGGATATTCGCACCATATTTTTGTAATCAAGACCGCTGGTGGGTTCATCTAAAATTCAAAAGTGGGTGTATCTATCCAATCAGATACAGCAAGAGTGAGCCGTTGCTTCTGCCCGCCGGAAAGGATAGCTGGGTGCCTTTCTTTCCACTCAAACAGACCATACATTTTCAGCAGTCATCCCTCTGCTCCTGCGTGCTACCTTTTCCGTTCAAGAGTAATTCTTCCTCTACACTGTGCCCCAAATAACTGGCAATCTGTATTCTGCATAACAAAATAGGCAAAGGTTTTTTCGTCTGCCTTTAGAAACATCTTTCCCGCTATATAAAATCTGTCCTGCTTTTTCTTTTTGCATTCCGCAAAGGATGTTTGACAAAGTGGTTTTTCCTATTCCATTATGTCCTATAATCGCAATCAGATCACCGGCATACGCCTGAAAAGATATGTCATGGAAAACCGGATGTTTACGGTAGGAAAAAGCCAGTCCCTTTACCTCCAAAGTCACATCCTTTTCTTTCCTGGAAGGAATGTCTACTTCAATGTGGCGTAAATCCGCAGCCCGTATTCCGATATCCTTTCTTTTTGCCTCTGGCATGGAAAGCAGTTCTTCAGGTGTCCACTCTGCTTTTATGCTCCCGTTTTCCATGTAGAGGAAGCGGTCAGCAAGGCCAGTAAGATAATAAAGCCTGTGTTCAGCGACAATGATTGTGTGACCTTCTTCTTTCAGTTCACGCATCAGATTTTTCAGCGCCTCAACGGAATACATATCCAGATTGGCTGATGGTTCGTCAAACACGTAAATTTCCGGATCAACAGCGTTGACGGAGGCCACCGCTATTTTCTGCTTTTCACCGCTGGACATGGGATAAATCTCTTTCCCACGCAGCATATCTCCGTTAATGCGTTTGATGGCATTTGAAACTCGCCCATCCAATTCCTCATAAGGAACGCCGTAATTCTCACAGCCGAACGCAATTTCATCCTCTGTAATACTGGCAAAAAACTGGCTCCTGGGATCTTGAAAAATCGAGCCTACATTTTTTACCAATTTCATACAGAGGATATTCAGATATGCTACGCCCCAGCAATGTAACGCGCCCTTTCAGCGTCCCTTCGTAAAATTGTTCAGCCAATCCGTTTATCAGCCGTGTTAGTGTTGTCTTTCCACAACCACTTCCGCCAGTCAGTACAAGAAACTCGCCTTCTTTTACATCAAGGTCAATATGATGGATGCTTTCTGTTTCCGCTCCCGGATATTCAAAAGATACATCTTCAAACTGGATAACGGATCGTCTTGTCTTGAAATTTTCCATTACGCTACCGTCCTTTCCAGCACAAAATAGAGTGCTGTTACGCAAACAGCAATCACGCTCATGATCCAATCCCGTTTTTGAAATTCTATCTTTCTGCGGCAGGTATGTTTCCCTGGATTGGATATTCCCCTGCTTTCAGCAGAAGCAGCAAGTTCTTCTGCTATTCTGGATGAGCGGAAAATAACAGGTGTAACAATATACTCCATCGCGTCCAGAGGGTGTTTCCATGACAGTAGTTTCCGCAGCCGAAGGGCGGCAAAAACATCGGCGAACTCGCTACGGACGGTGGGAAAGAAGCGCAGCATAAAGGTCACGGGTAAAGCAATTCCATCGGGAGCATGTATTTTCTTGAAAACGGCCACTACTTCTCCTGGCGACATACCAATCACAGGCTGCGCCGCCATAACCATCATTAAAATACGAAGTACCATGAACAAGAACATTTCTGGCATAAGAATCGTAATGCCTTGTCCTCCTGAAATCAGCCTCAGTACAATAAAAACACCGCAGACAATCAGATATTTTATAGTCTGCCTGCCAAAGCCCTGAATAATCAGATACACACTTAAAACTCCCAAAAGCGTGTATATCAAAATGTCGCTTGTGAGCACCGCCACAAGCGACATAGTAAGAACTATGACAAGCAATTTGGTTCGGAAATCAAATTTCATGTTCATAGCTTATTTAATCGCGCCACTCTTTCTGAAGTGCTTCACAATCAGTCTGTTGCTAATCATACAGCCGAGGACGGCTAGAATAGCGGTAACAGCCAGGCTCAAAAGGACGTACTTCGGATCGGTGTAATACTGGGTCTGGACCTGAACCTGCTGCTCGCTGACACCAGTGGCAAGGAACGCATCTCTGAAAAAACCAGATTTCTGACATACCATGTGCAGCACGAACCAACGCCGTGATTACCCACGAAATAGACACACGCTTAATGTCATGGTAAGCATTCTTTCCGCACATGGAAAGTTCTGCAATGATGCCGCCGCCCAAAAACCACGGAATCATAAACGGCCCCATCATCAGTCCGGCGATAATCGCCCACATGATATTGTAAACAAGGGCAGGGCCATGCTTGCCGACTTTCATGCACATGTAAACATAAAACGGCGCGAGGATAAGTGCTGCGCCAGCGGCATTGAAAATCATGGAGTAGAACAGAGAAGCGCCGGTCAGGGTTGAGTAAACCATAAATACCACGAACATAACCGCGCAGAAAATACCGATGATAGCCGCATCTTTGACAGTATATTTGTTACCTGTCGATTTTTCATTTTCCATTTGGAAATCCTCCTTTGTCTTTTAGAAAGTTAGCACTATCTAACCGGCTATTCAAAAAATAGGCCAGCTTCAAGCGTTCTTTCTGCTTTTATCTGACAAAGGATATTCTAATACAGCTCAGATTTCTTCGCCACTCCATACGGACCCGCTTCTATCCAAACGGACACTCTTTCTGAATTCCGTTGGAGAGCTGCCATACGTTTCTTTGAAGGCAGAAGTGAATTTATTCGGATTTTCATATCCGATTTTACTTGCAATCTCCGTTACTGACGACTCGGTTTCCAGCAACAATTTTTTGGCGACTTGAAGCCGATAGGTACGAAGATAAGAATAGACAGAGGTTCCATAGACGCCTCGAAAGCACTTTTTCAATGCTGTTGTAGAAATCTCGAATTTCTGGGAAAGCTGTTCAATCGTATGATGTGCTGTCAAGTCCTCCGTAATATAGGACGCTACTGCTTTAATCAATGCGACCTGATTTTGATTGAAATAATCCGTCTGTAAAACTTCTTCTGCCGTATTGAGATCACTTAAGAACAGAAGCAGTTCCAGAATTTTGACTTTCATGTATCCTGGTTTTCTTTTTTCCCGGACATGATAGAGTTCCGAAAAAATATGTTCAATAGACGGATTGGCCCGCATGATGCAGCAACGGTTTCCTTCGCAAATATATTTTTGTATGTAGTGCAAATCAATATTCAATAGCTCCATGATTTGCCGTACTTCCGGCAGCAATTCATCCAGATTGATGACGATAGAAATACCGTGATAGTGGTTCAGCGGAAAACACGAATTTGACTTTTTCTTCATCATGGAGCTGATCGACAAATCGCCTTCCGCCATATAGCAGCAACTATTTTCACCAAAGCTACACTCAAAACGTCCTATCAGACAATGGTTAATCTCTATCATGTTTTTAGCTGTGGCTTGATTTTGATTGCAATATCCCATGTGCATATCGTTATAGTAAAGCTCAATACCAGAAAAAACCTGATAGACTGTAATGCGTCCATGCCCTGTTTCATTTGACAGCCGAAAAATTTTACAGTCCTGCCGTAGTTCATCTTCTTCGAGAGAGCCGTATAACTTTGTCCCTTCAAATTCGTCTGGCAATTCAGACCGCAATAATACTTCAATCGTACCAGAGAGTGCTTGTTTTTCATAGGTCAGCACCACCCATTCCTCCTTTCGGTTCGTTATAACTAATCACTCTAAGTATAGGCGCGAATAATGGCAGTGTCACAA
>ENA-OQES01000703-OQES01000703.1-human-gut-metagenome-genome-assembly--contig:-NODE-703-length-13439-cov-4.716722_pt1 | contig 13439 bp, 15 predicted proteins | sample MGYA00242798_ERZ504641 | MGnify/ENA primary metagenome ERZ504641 (study PRJEB26092, sample SAMD00036327) | human gut metagenome | host: Homo sapiens | study: EMG produced TPA metagenomics assembly of... | reverse complement strand
CAGGAACACCATGCAGAGAGAACGGCACTCAAAAATTTGAAATTACGTTGATACGCAAAACCAGAACCAATAGTTTCCGATTTTGCCTTGAAATTCACTTCATATTTTTTTAAAAACCGGAACTACCAGTTCCTAAAAATGAAATTTACGATGTGATACAATTTTTTCAATGGTTTACAGCAGAAAACCGGAAGCACTACTTCCGTCTTTTTTATAACCAAAAACCGGAGGTACGACCTACCTAAAAATCTTCTATGAATGTGTTAATCTAATTTCAGAGCCTTCATCGAACCTTGAAAACCGCATGACCGTCTGCATGGGATACCCGGCGAAGACCCCGCAAGAGCGAGCCGGAAAACGCCGCTGGAAGGGGGCAGGAAATCCATGCAGAGAGAACGGCGTAAGAACAATGATATTCTATTTCATTTCAGAAAGGATGGTTTGCCTATGACAAAACTGAGCCAGCTTAAAATCGATCCGGAGTTCCAGAATCAAATCAACCCTCCGTCGTTTGAGGAAACCCACCAACTGGAAATGAACATCCTAAAAGAAGAACGTGTACTGAATCCGATCATCACGTGGAACGGCTATATTGTGGATGGACATACACGCTATCAAATTCTTCGGAAATATCCATTTATTCCATTTGAAGTCATCGAAAAAGAATTTTCCAGCCGTTATGAAGCACTCGTATGGATCTGTAAAAATCAGCTTGGGCGGCGAAACCTGACCCCAGAACAGGAAAAAATTTCTGATCGGAAAGCAGGCAGAGACGGAAAAGCAAATCAAATCGTTTCACGGCAATCAGTATACTTTGGCATCTGAAAGTGGTCTGGTTCAAAATGAACCAGACCGCACAAAGCACGGTTCACGATCGAAGGTCGCTGCGGAACATGGAACATCCGAAAGTTATGTTTACCGTGCAGAGCAATTTGCAAGAGGTGTGGAAGCAGCGGAGGAAGCAGTACCCGGAGCGCAGGAAGAAATCCTGAGCGGAAAGATCCGGGCAACCGACCGTGAAATTTCCTCGATTGCAAAGGTTCCAAAGGAAAAGCGTCCCGAAGTTGTGGCAGAGCTTCGTAAGCCTAAAGCCAAACGGGATTCCAGTATCACGGATTCGTATTCTTCGCCTTCAAAGGGCAATGAGTTTATAACGACCTTCAAGCAAGACATTCAGGGGCATAAGAAAGGACTCAACAAGGAAGAAAAGCAGAATCTCAAGGATGCCGTCAAGAGCATTTATTCACCTCGCCGTTTGGCAGATGGCGAAGCCATGATGTGTGAGATTCAGGGCGCGCAGGAGGATTTTATCCGGCGGTGGGAAATGTGTTTTCGTGAATACCCCGATATTCTTACCGAACCGTAAAACAATGAGAAGCTGCTGATTTTTATTGACCGTGCCAGCCGGTATCTTCAGAACGTCAAAAAAAACGCTTGTACAGTGATGGAAACCAGCAATCCTAAACTGTCTGTCCACTGATTTGGATGTAAAAAACGGAGGTGAATGCCATTTCAGATTATTTGAAACCCAATATGCCGCTGCCGCAATATCTGCCCTATGCCCGGTTTCTTCTCGATGCTGACCTGAGCCACACGGCAAAACTCCTCTACACTCTACTGCTTGACAGGGCAACGCTTTCTCAAAAGAACAACTGGGTGGATGAGCGCGGCTTCGTCTATGTAATTTTTCCCTATTTCATCATTGAGCGAAGCCCTTCGTTGCAGCACCATGAGCATTAAACGTGCATTGCGCTCACTAGAGGATGCCGATCTGATCGAGCGCAGAAGAGGTCGCATTACTGTGCCCAACAGCATCTTTGTAAAAGTCCCGACAGAACAAAAATGTTCCTTTGCATGGAACGGTTCTGCCCTATGCGATGGAACAGAAATGATACCTTCCATGGAACAAAAGTGTTCCACTAACCAACGTAATAAGAACAATCTGAAAGAGAACCACCTGATAAAAACAACAGATGCTTATTTGACCTTTGGAGAATATCAGAATGTCTTTCTGACGGAAAAAGAGTACAAGCGACTCAAGGCTGACTTTGCAGGGCTTGATGGTTTGATCGAGCAGTTGTCCGCTTATGTCCAGTCCACCGGAAGGAAGTACGCCGACCATGCCGCCACCCTGCGTATCTGGGCAAAGCGGCAGAAAACAGAACGAAAATCGACGCCGGGCATCCCGGACTACACCTTCAAGGAAGGAGAAAGCCTATAAAGACGATCAAAAAATGTTCTGGAACAATCCGTTTCCAGTATTCCCGAAAATGCAGCGGACTATCCCGGTGAGAATGGCCTGCTTTATTGCGGCAAGTGCAGAACCCCAAAAGAAGCCTTCTTTGCCAAGGGTCTTGTCCTGATGGGGAAGAACAAGCATCCGGTAGAATGTGCCTGCCATAAAGCCGAACGGGAGCAGCAGGAAGCAGCTATTAAGGCGCAGAAACACCTCGACCTTGTGCGGCGGCTGAAAGCAGACGGCTTTTCTGATTCCGCTCTGCCGGACTGGACATTTGCAAACGACAACGGACGCAGCCCACAGATGCACCATGCACACCGCTATGTAGAGCAGTGGCAGACCATGTGCTCAGAGAACATTGGACTTCTGTTCTGGGGCGGTGTCGGCACAGGCAAGAGTTTCCTTGCCGGGTGTATTGCGAACGCTCTAATGGCTCAGGAAGTACCTGTGTGCATGACGAACTTCGCACACATCCTGAACGAGCTGAATAACAGCTTTTCCGGGCGGAATGAGGTGGTGGAAAGGCTGTGCCGCTATCCTTTGCTTATCATTGACGACTTCGGGATGGAGCGTGGCACGGAGTATGCGTTAGAACAGATCTATAACATCGTGGACAGCCGCTATCGCAGTCGGAAGCCACTCATCGTCACCACCAATCTGACGTTGGACGAGATTCGGCATCCGCAGGATACCGCCCATGCCCGTATCTATGACCGCCTGCTAGAGATGTGCGTTCCCATCTCCTGCATCGGGGTCAGCTTTCTCAAGGAGACCGCACAGGAAAAGCTGGAACGGCTAAAAGAATTGATGGATAAGTTTGAAAGGAAGTTTGATAAAATCGCTGGTACACGCTGTCCAGCTACAAGGAAATGGAGCCGCCTATTGAAAAAATATCCCGCTAGCGAAAAAGATATCTTTCCTGTTTCCGCCTGCACGTCCAACTTTGATGAATGGAGTGCCTTGGCGGGCTTTCTGGCCGATATGATCGAAAAATATGCAGAAATTTTAATCCCAGAAATCGAAACCGGGCAAATTGCTGTTGATGAACTTCTTGCAGCATGATATAATGTTCTTGTAATCGCTGTCCAAACACATGGTGAGATTCTCTCACCATGTTCCATATTTTGAACGAGGTACGAAAATGAATCGCCCTGATGAAAGCCCCAAAAATTCCATCATCATTTATACCACCGAAGACGGCCTGACCAAGATTGATGCCACGTTTGATGGCGATACCGTCTGGCTGTCCATCGACCAGATGGCCGAGCTGTTCCAGCGTGATCGGAGTGTCATCGGAAAACACGTCCGGAACATCTTCAAGGAGGGTGAACTTCAGAAAGAATCAGTGTGGGCAAAATTTGCCTACACTGCCGCAGATGGAAAAGTCTACGATGTGGACTATTACAACCTTGATGTGATTATCTCTGTCGGCTACCGGGTCAAATCCAAGCGCGGCACACAATTTCGCATCTGGGCGACCGGCATCCTGAAGGAATATATGCGCAAAGGCTTTGCTCTGGACGATGAGCGGCTGAAAAATCTGGGCGGCGGCGGATATTTCAAGGAACTGTTGGAGCGCATCCGGGACATCCGCTCTTCCGAAAAGGTGTTTTACCGTCAGGTTCTGGAGATCTACGCCACCAGCATTGACTATGACCCTAAGGCAGAAATTTCGGTTCAGTTCTTCAAAAAAGTACAGAACAAAATTCATTATGCCATCCACGGACAGACTGCTGCAGAAGTCATCTACAACCGTGCCGATGCGGAAAAGGAGTTCATGGGGCTGACCACCTTTGCCGGGAATCAACCTACTTTACAGGAAGCCAAAATCGCCAAAAATTATCTGAACGAGAAAGAGCTTCGCGCCATGGGGCAGCTTGTTTCCGGCTATCTGGACTTTGCGGAACGTCAGGCAGAACGTGAACAGCCCATGACGATGCAGGACTGGGCAAATCATCTTGACCGCATTCTGACAATGAGCGGTGAACAACTGCTTGTCGGAAATGGCACTGTGACACACCAGCAGGCCGTGGACAAAGCCACCACCGAATATCGGAAGTATAAGGCAAGAACGCTCAGCGATGTGGAGCAGGATTATCTGGATTCCATCCAGCTCTTAGAGCAGAAAGTCGACAAGAAATAACGGTACCTGCGAGGATTTCTTATGTCACAGGAAAAGACAAAAGTTTACATTTACACCCGTGTGTCTACCACGATGCAAATCGACGGCTATTCGCTGGATGCACAGAAAGCCCGGATGAAGGCATACGCCGACTTCAACGATTACCAGATCGTTGGCGAGTATGAGGATGCCGGTAAATCGGGCAAATCCATCGAGGGTCGTGCATCTTTTTGCCGGATGATGGAAGACATCAAATCGGGAAAAGATGGCGTTTCCTACGTTCTGGTGTTCAAGCTGTCCCGGTTTGGCCGCAATGCTGCGGATGTGCTGTCTACCTTGCAGGTCATGCAGGACTTTGGCGTGAACCTGATTTGTGTGGAAGATGGTATTGATTCCTCCAAGGATGCAGGTAAGCTGATGATTTCGGTTCTGTCGGCTGTGGCCGAAATCGAGCGCGAAAATATCCGTGTCCAAACCATGGAGGGCCGCATCCAGAAAGCGCGGGAAGGACGCTGGAACGGCGGTTTTGCTCCCTATGGTTATCGTCTGGTCGATGGTGAGCTGCAAATCAACGAAGAGGAAGCCCCTGCCATCCGAACGATTTTCGAGCAGTACGTTAATACCGATACCGGCGCAAATGGGCTTTCCAAATATCTGGAGACCCACGGCTTTCAGAAACTTGCACGGCAGAACGGCACCTCTCCCCTGTTCAGTGCCACGCTGATCCGCTCGATTCTGCGGAACCCGGTCTATTGCGGTAAAATTGCTTTCGGTCGGCGCAAGCTCGAAAAAGGTCCACGGTACACGAAACGAATACCGTCAAGTCCCACAGGAAAATTATCTGTTGGTCGATGGTCTGCACGAGGGCATTGTTTCTGAAGAGTTATGGAATGCTGCACAGGTCAAACTGCTGACACAGTCCAAAACGGTATGAGCCGGTCACGCGTAACAAGACCGAGCAGGCGCACCTGTTGTCTGCCCTTGTCAAATGCCCTGTCTGCGGTGCCGGAATGTACAGCAACAAATGCACCAAACACAAAAAGGACGGCACTGCTTACAAATCCTTCTCCTATTACAGCTGCAAACACCGCAAGATGCAGCGTGGGCAGAAATGTTACTTTACCAAGCAGATTCAGGAAGAAGTTCTGGACAATGCCGTAGTGGAAGTCATCATCAAGCTGGTCAGTAACCCGAAGTTTGCTGCGCTGATGCAGTCGAAAATCAACAGCAAAGTGGACACGACTGCCATCGAGCAGGAAATCACAGCCGTCAAAAAAATCAACTGCGTCAGTATTACTCCATCAAATCCAAGCTCATGGAGGAAATCGACAATCTTGACCCGGATGACCGGCACTACATCATGCGCAAATCCGACCTTGACGAACGGCTTTACAAGATGTACGATAAAATCGAGGATTCCGAGAATCAGCTTGTGACGGCTCGTGCTAAGAAACAGGCCATCGAAGCGGACAAAATTACCGGCGACAACATTTACAAGATTCTGCTCTGCTTTGAGAAGCTCTACAATGTTATGAATCCTGTCGAGCGCAAAAAGCTGATGGAGCATCTGATTTCCGAAGTCCAGATCTATCCGGAGCGTCAGTCCAACGGTCAATGGCTCAAGTCCATCAAATTCCGACTTCCCATCATCGAAAATGGCACGGATTTGTGTTTGGACAATGGAAGTCACGTGGAATGTGTCATTGCATTTTCCAAGGGTGAGATCGACTCCAAAAAATGTCCGTGTAGAGTTCTCTTTGGAGGGCATGGACACTTCAGGATTGCAAAAGGGTGCGACCTATCCTGAAATCAAGGCCCGTGTGTTGGAACAGACTGGGCTGAAAGTTTCTTCCCTGTATATCTCGCAGGTCAAGCAGAAATGCGGTCTGGAGGTACGAGAGAACCGCCATAAGGCGAAGTCCGAAAATACAAAGCAGCCTAAGTGTCCGAAGGAAAAAGAGGATGCGATTGTGGAAGCATTAAAGCATTTTCAGATGATTTGATACGCAATCACCCCAGAGAGAATAGCCTCTTGTGCGTTCTCTCTGGGGTGATTTTTGCGTTATGCTACTTCCGGGTAGCGCATATATACATACTCGTAGATTTTCTTCTGGTAGGTCTGGATATCGCTTACATCATAGCTATTGGGAAGTTCTTGCCAAAGGGTATTGCGAATCAGGTTATCCACAATTGCCTTAGTTTCCTGCTTGTCCGTCCAATGGTCGAGTTTGGCGATCTGCTGTTTGATTTTTATCAACAAGTCCACAGACACCTTCTTGATCGTTTCAATTTCCTGCTTCGTGAGGTTCTCCGAAAACAGCAAATCGTACACTGAAAGTTCCTCATCGCTGGAAAAGCCCTCACGCACATAGCGCTGCTGCTCCGTGTCCAGTGAACTTGCAAGCTCCATCAGATCCATGAAGGTTTTCTCAATGGTTGCCCGGTTCTGCTCTGCATTATAGGCATCTATGATCTCCTGATAGCGGTCATAATAATCAATGCGCTGCGGGTTTGCAAACAGCATTTTCGCCAATTGCTGATTCACCAGTTCATCCAGATCGCGCAACAAAAGGTTCTTCCGCCGGGTGTGGGCAAACTCCCGGCTCAGCAGGTCAAAATCAATTTTGCTGATGTCAAACTGCCGGGAAGGTACAGCCTCCTGATCCGGCTTTTCCACATGGATGTACTCGTTGACGATGCCGTTGATCTGCACCATCAGGTCGGTATTGTCCGCGTGTTTCCGCTTCTGCTGCAAGCCCTCGTAGATGGCGAGAATTGCGTTTTTCCGGGCGCGCACGGTATCGTCCACATCGTCACGGTCTGCGTAGCGGAACAGCCGCGCCAGTTCAGACGCATAGGTCTGGAAGGTTTTCTTGGTTTCCAACGTCTCGCACATCACGTTGACTGCATCCTGTACAAGGTTCATCTTTTCAAAGTCCTGTGCGTCCACCAGTTCCTGCAGCCGGAACCCGTGTTCTGCCAGAAAGCCGTCCGTTTTTCCGATGACCGTGCAAATACGCTGAATCAGCTCCGTTTTGTCCACCGTTGGGTCAATGCCCGCCGGGCTGTTCTTGCTGACCGTATAATCTGCCAGAGCCTTGCGCAGCGCCTTTACGATACCAATATAGTCCACGATCAGGCCGTTGCTCTTGCCCTCCGAAACACGGTTTGCACGAGCAATAGTCTGCATCAGGGTATGGGCTTTCAACGGCTTGTCCAGATACAGACAGGACAGACACTTTACATCAAAGCCCGTCAGCCACATGGCACAGACGAACACCACCCGGAACGGATTCTTGCTGTCCTTGAATTCTTTATCCAGCTCCCGCTTTTCCATTTTGGCACGGTGCGGCAGAATATCCAGCCCCACTTTTTGAAGGTCTGCACCTCGTTCTGCTCCTGACTGATCACCACTGCCATTTCGGTTTCTTTCATCCATGCCAGTTTGCGGGCAAGCTCCTGTGCTTCCTGCTGGGTCACTGTGCCCTGCCGGGCTTCCAGCTCCCTGATCTTTGCCTGCCAGTATTCCTGCACATAATTGTACATCCGCACACAGGTGACCTTATTCAGGCAGACGAACATCGCCTTGCCGCTGGTCCAAAGGTCAGAGTAATGCTCCACAAAATCCTTTGCAATGGAGCGCAGCCGTTCATCTGCGGTGAGAATATGGATTTCCTTTGCAAATTCTCGTTCCAGCTTTTCCTCCTGCGAAGGATCAAGGTCGGCTGCTTCAATGGCATCCAGGATCCGCCCTGTGATCTCCGGCTTGTCCAACTGGGCGATCTTATCCGCACGGTTCTCATAATACAGCGGCACCGTTGCGCCGTCCTCCACCGCCCGCTTGAAATCATACACTGACAGATACCCGCCAAAGGTGCGCTCGGTGATATGGTCATCCGCCAGCAGCGGCGTACCGGTAAAGCCGATGCGGGATGCCGTGGGCAGCAGGTGCATCATGTTGTCTGCAAAAATGCCGTACTGGCTGCGGTGGGCTTCATCCGACAAAATCAGAATGTCGTGATCCGGGTAGATGGGCGGCTCCTTGGGCAGATTGAACTTCTGGATCAGGGTAAACACAAAGCTGGGGTTGCCCTGCAGCTTTTTTACAAGGTCTGCACCGCTGGATGCAATGAACTGCGAAGCCTTTGTCTTGCCCAGCAGACCGCAGTTTTCAAAGGTATCGCTGATCTGCCGGTTCAGCTCGTCACGGTCGGTCAGTACCACAATGGTGGGCGAGCCTGCAAACTTGCGCCGGATCTTCTGCGCCAGAAAGACCATCGAATAACTCTTGCCAGACCCCTGCGTGTGCCAGAACACACCCAGCCTGCCGTCTTTCAGCTTGCGGTTCTCGTAAGCACTGACGGCCTCGTTGACGCCGAGGTACTGGTGGTTGCGGGCCAGAATCTTGGTGGTGCGCCCACCGGAATGGTCGTAAAGAATGAAGTTTTCCAGCAGATCGAGGAAGGTCTTTTTCTCGCAGATGCCCCGCAGCATGGTTTCCAGTTCCACTCTGCCCGCATCGCTTTCCTTCAGACGCTTCCACTCGTGGAAGAACTCGTACTTGCTGCCAAGCGTGCCCACCTTGGCTTCCAATCCATTGGACAGCATAAGGAAGGCATTGTAATAGAACAGCTGCGGAATGGTATCGAGATAATTTCGGTAATTGTCTATGTAGGCGTTCTGCACATCCACGGTAGGCTTTTTCAGCTCGATGAACAGCAGCGGAATGCCATTGACAAAGCCCACGATGTCCGTTCTGCAGCGGTACAGCTGCGAGTGGATCTTCATTTCTTTTACGGCGAGGAAGTGGTTGTTTTCCGGGTTTTTTTTGAAGTCGATCACCGCCGCACTCCGCGTTTCGGTGCGGCCATCCGGCCGCTTGACCGTCACCGGGATGCCATCCCGCAGCAGAAAATACTTTTCCTCATTGATCTGCATCAGGGATGCGGTGGAAACGTGCGCCGTGAATTTCTTCTGCACCTCGTCCAGCTGGTTCGGGGTGAGCCACGGGTTCAGCCGCAAAAGCGCCTGCCGAAAATACCGGGTCAGCAGCACTTCCCCATAGCTGGTGCGGCCCAACGTCCCATCCGGCCCCAGCTTTTCGGAGTTGTAAGCCAGCACGACCTCCCAGCCCAGAACATTTTGCAGCAAGTTGCCTGCACTGTTCTGAACAAGGACATTTTCGGAGTATTCGCGGCTCATAGGATCACCTCATTTTTTCAACTTTTCTTTTAAGCAGAATTCTTCATTGATTTTAATGATTATAATTGCCATCACAATTAAGAATCGCATATAATCATCTCTATGTACCTTTTCATCTAATGAATTAGTCGAGTGAATATATTTATTTCTCAAATCTAGTCCATTTGAAAATTTATGTTTATTAAGTAAATAATCAAGATAATCTTGTTCTGGTCGTGAGAACAATGTATTCTCTACCAGCAACTTATTACTTTTTCAGTGCATCCTTCAATGGATCATTTTCTGCTTTTTTCATAGGCCAAGCAAAGATATTCATATCTATAAAGTTGAATCAACATTCTCAATCTATCATACTTCAGTTCAAATTTTCCCAGCTTCATCTATTCTTATAGTACCTTGACTTAATAAGAAGTCGACTTTTTTCTTTCTGAATAGTTTTAAAATCATTATAATATACAGTTTCATTCTCTAGAAGTTTAAAGAAAGAATCATAGGCCTTTCCTATTCTTTCCACATAAGTTAAAAGTGATTGTGATGAAAAGATACTTATATATTCCGATCTAATATTTTCATCATTACAATAGGCATACTTTTGTGTGCTTAGACTTGCAACTTGTGAAAACTCAACGCTTTGAGATGAGAACTCCAGATAATCTCTATCAATTGCTCCATATTTACTGTATAAATCAAATTGCTTTAAAACATGATCTATTTTACTAGAAATCAGTCTGTTTCTTTCCCCAAATGGCGCATCCCTCCTCACTTTCTCATAAACAAACCCCTCCACATTAAACTCATCTTTTAGGTATGTTTCAAAAAACCATTTATAAATATCTTCTATTTCTCGCTGGCACAAAATGTTATAATACCCTGTCATTTGAAGAAATGCCATAGTGTTTTTTATACGAAAACTTGTTCCGACTTGGTACTCTCTCAATCCTCTTGTTCCAAACGAAAAAAGCTTTTTCAAGACCATACTCAGAGGGTTGCGAAACCAATAGGCATCTGTTCAAAAAAAATCAGCAAATTCAAACCAGTAGAAATTATTAAGAAGCGTTGCATAATCAAGATTATCTAGTATCCATTTACTGTCATATGAAACTTTTAGCTCATTCTGATCTTCTGATTCATTTTCTATCTTTCCGGTACCATCCATCAGTTTAAAGCCAATTCCTACTCCTGTTCTAACGATAGGCCAGTTTCAAAAAGATTTTTTCTGCATGATTTCTAGATTTTTTATATGCTTTAAAGCGTGTCATTTCGCTAAGTTTAAGCTTTTCCGGATTCTCTTCTTGCATAATCACAGTCAAATAATTCATATTAGGAGAATCCAATTCGATGTACCTTTGAACTAACCCTTCCTTATCTTCTACTGTTAATTCTTTTGGAATGTAATATAGTTCTTTGTCCTCAGAACGTTCCAAAAACTTATTGACAAAGAATTCTGCATTCTCTGCATCCTTTAAAATGTATTCACGCACCACCTTCCCAAATTTATATATAATATCTTTTTCTCTCAGTATTCGATCAATTCTAATATTAGCCTTTTCCAGGAATTCAGCAAATTGCAAATCATCAAACTTTTTGTACAATCCTATCTTGCAAACCAGTTCAACAAAATCTTGACGGTACATTATATTAGTTTCGTTATATAATGTTGCCAACTCATTTATATCTTTTGAATTAAGGAAGCAGCCAACAACTCCAAACACTTGATTAGCCTTATTTTGATAATCTGTATATTGAGGATTTGTCCAGTCCTCAAGTCGTATTCCAGTGTCGATATATTTTTTCCACATTATAAAGTTCTATAACTTTATTTATATCTGTGTAGCTTTTCCAATTATCATAGTCGTCAAAAACTATCTCGCACTTTTTTAATTCTCCCAGATTAACAACTTCGCCATTTCCATAAAAATCGACACCGAAATACGCATCCATCTATATTACACCTCCACTTTCCCGCTCATCAATTTGGGCAGCAGTCGATTTCTCATATCTACAAGGCTTTTTATCATTTCCGTCCTACAATATATTTCATCAAAAATATCATGGCCATCTTTCTGATATTCTGCAAGCACCTCATCTTTAGGTAATATGATTTTCAATTCACGAAACACCGTTTTACTAATTTCCAGATATGTCGAACCGCCTGCCTTTTGTCGAATCTCCTCTATTCGGCTTTTCAAATTAAACAGCAGATACATTTGCAAGTTTTCCCTTTTGGGAATGCACGAAATAAATCCTTGGTTTGTACACACTTCATATTTGCACATTCCAAAGAACCCAACACTCGCTCTACTTGTCATTAAGATAGTTTCTGCCGGCAATATCTTTGCAGAACTATTTTTTAACCCTTCTGGTGTTATCTTCTTTTCCGTGTCTAATAACGCCAGCGAGAAATTTCGCGTAATATCTGTGGGGTCACCCACAAATATCACCCTTTTCATAATAGCTTTGAATTTTGGTAGAAGGTGTACCTCCACCAACTGTATCGCATATATCTGCAATACTAGCCACTCGCCACTCCTCCGGTACGCCATCCACAATTTTCGTGTTTTCATACCCCGGAAAGCGCAAATCCACAAACCACTCTTTATAAATCCGCTGGGCTGCTTCTTCCAGCAGTTTGATTTGTTTCTGGTTGTTTTCAATCAGGTCATCGTAAGCGGAGAGAATATTTACTATTTCAGTTTGTATATTTATACTGGGCAAAGGGATATCTAGGTTATCCAACATTCTAACAGTTAAAAACTTCGTTGTCGAACCGCTTGACATTGTTTTTAGTAATCGTAATTGCTGATTTAGTGCATAACAAAGATACCTTATATTTAGCTCTTCTTCATTAGCACTCTCAATTATGTATGTTCTTTGATAAGCATTAAACTTGCCTTTATAGTACTTCGCCGTATAATTTCCACTTGCATTATTCCCTGCAAGCAAAACGGCTTCTGTATCATATGCCCATACATCAATCGATAATGTATTTGGGTCACAAGTAAAAAAATGGATATCTTCCACCTATAACTGCAGCGTTAGAATCCAGTTTTCCCGTTTTGATGATAGCAATCTTCCCTAATTTTGCAATTTTCCACTTCATACCCCCATCTCCTCCAGATTCTTCGAGATGGTTTCCATCAGGCGGTTGGACTCTGCCTGCAATTCCAGCAGTTCCTTGTGGATCTCTTTCATCCGCTGGGCAAAATCCACGCCGTCATCCTCCACGGGTGCAACGCCCACATAGGCACCGGGCGTCAGGGATGCGCCTTTCTCGTTGAGGATGGTGTCGCGGCTGGCCACCTTGCACAGACCGAGAATGTCCTGATAAACGCCCTCGCCAAACTTTTCGGTGAGCCAGACGGCCTCCTTGGCAACGGTCAGCTTCTCGCTGAGGGCTTCCAGCTCCTTGTCGAACTTTTCCTGCGTGGTCTTGCGCTCTTTGCGGGGTGCTGCCTCCACAGCGGCTTTGGCTTCTTCCCGCTTGGCCTGCACGTTTTGTTCCATTGCAGCCTGAATCTCTGCAAAGGGGCGGTCGTCCGCCAGTTCTGCGTGATACTCCGCCAGAAGCACCTTGTACTTGTCCACCTCGCCACGATAGAGCCAGACAATGGCGTTGAGGTTCTTCAACTGCCAGTCGCTCCACTCGTTCTGAGTGCGGTCCACCACAGTATAATAGTTGCGGGCGTCGATGAACAGTACGGTGTCCAGCAGATGTTCCGGCTTGCCCTTATCCAAAAAACCACAGCGAACAGGGCAGGCTCTTGGTGTAGAAGAAGTTGTTGCCCACGCTCATCATCACGTCTACATGGCCGGTCTGGATAAGTTTTTCCACGGATGTCCTTGTCTTTGCCCTGACTGTCGGTAGCCGAGGACGCC
>ENA-OQES01000702-OQES01000702.1-human-gut-metagenome-genome-assembly--contig:-NODE-702-length-13446-cov-3.580674_pt1 | contig 13446 bp, 11 predicted proteins | sample MGYA00242798_ERZ504641 | MGnify/ENA primary metagenome ERZ504641 (study PRJEB26092, sample SAMD00036327) | human gut metagenome | host: Homo sapiens | study: EMG produced TPA metagenomics assembly of... | reverse complement strand
AAAAAGTTTTCTATAAACATCTGTAATTCGACAAATAAGTAAAGTTCAATAATATTAGTTATGAAAATGACAGTAAATAGTATGAAATGTATTTCATGGAGCCGCCTCGCGATATTTACGGCGGCAATGACCGTTTTAAGCAGTTGTGGAGGCGGTCAGAGCGGTATGAAGTTGGGTGATGACGAATTTACCGTCGTGGCTGTACAGTCTACAGCCAGCCAGCAGTCTACTTCTTATCCCGCAACTATCAAAGGTGTTCAGGATATTGAGGTGCGTCCTCAGGTTTCCGGCTTTATCGTAAAGCTTTGTGTGGACGAAGGTGCAACGGTAAAGAAAGGCCAGGCGCTCTTTCAGATCGATCCTACACAGTATGCGGCTGCCGAACGTCAGGCAAAAGCTGCTGTAGAGATGGCAAAATCGAATGTCAATACGCTATCTTTGAACGAACAACAGAAGAAAAATTTGTATGATAAGAAAATTATCAGCGATTTTGAGTATCAAAGCGCAGTAGACCAATTGCTTTCTGCAAAAGCCAGTTTGGCACAGGCTGAGGCTCAGTTGACCAGCGCTCGTCAGAATTTGGGCTTCTGTACAGTGACCAGCCCTTCAGATGGAGTGGTGGGTACATTCCCGTATCGTATTGGTAGTTTGGTGAGTCCTTCGGTAACACAACCGTTGACTACCGTGAGTGAAATCGGTGAAATGTATGTGTATTTCTCTATGACTGAAAAGCAGTTGTTGGGTTTGACAAGAGCTGGTGGCACACTGAAAGAACAACTGGAGAAGATGCCGGCTGTAAAATTGGAATTGGCTGACGGTACAATGTATACTGAAGAAGGTAAGATTGACGCTGTAAGTGGTGTTATTGACCAGACTACCGGTTCGGTAAGTATGCGTGCCGTTTTCCCGAACAAACAGCTTGTATTGCGTAGTGGTGGTATGGCTAATGTAATTTTCCCTTATACTATGGAGGATATTATTTTGATTCCTCAGTCGGCTACACAGGAAATTCAGGATAAAAATGTTTGTTTATGTGCTTCAGTCGGATAATACATTGAAGCATACTGAGATCAAAGTGTCGAATTTGAGTGACGGTAAGAATTATATTGTTACCAGTGGTTTTGAAGCCCGGCGATAAAACTTGTAGTTGAAGGTGTACAGACGTTGAAGGACGGACAGACAATTACTCCGATTACTCCGGAACAGAAAGAGGCGAAATATCAACAACACCTGAAAGACCAGAAGGAAGGGAATATTGCCACGGCCTTTAAATAATCAGTATAAATAAACAGATTAACTTCGTTTATATAAATAAGGTATATAGAGAATGAAACTAGATAGATTATTAACCGTCCGGTGCTATCAACGGTAATCTCCGTCTTGATAGTTATTCTGGGTATCATCGGACTTGCTACATTGCCGGTTACGCAATATCCGGATATTGCACCTCCTACGGTGCAGGTACGTGCCACCTATACCGGTGCGAACTCCACAGCTGTATTGAATTCGGTCATCGCGCCGTTGGAAGACCAGATAAACGGTGTGGAGAACATGATGTATATCCAGTCATCAGCATCCAATAACGGTGCTGCCGATATTAACGTTTACTTTAATCAGGGAACAGATCCGGATATGGCGGCTGTTAATGTGCAGAACCGTGTTTCTATGGCACAAGGATTGCTGCCTGCTGAAGTAACCAAGGTGGGTGTGACTACTCAGAAACGCCAGAACTCCATGTTGATGGTCTTTTCATTGTATGATGAAACCGACTCGTATAATATTGAGTTCATTGAAAACTATGCTAATATTAACTTGATTCCTGAAATCAAGCGTGTAAAGGGGGTAGGTGATGCTAATGTGTTGGGACAGGATTATTCTATGCGTATCTGGTTGAAACCGGATGTGATGGCGCAGTACAAACTGGTTCCTACTGATGTTTCGGCAGCATTGGCCGAACAGAATATTGAGGCGGCTCCGGGACAGTTCGGTGAACGTGGTAATCAGACTTTCCAATACACGATCCGTTATAAAGGACGTTTGCAGCAAACGACTGAATTTGAAGATATTGTTATCAAGGCCTTGCCGGATGGTAATGTACTTCGTTTGGGAGATGTGGCCGATATAGAATTAGGTCGTCTGGCTTATACATTCAATAATATGGTAAATGGTCACAAGGCTGTATCTTGTATCGTCTATCAGATGGCAGGTTCTAATGCTACCGAAACTATTTCCGATTTGGAGAAAGTGCTTGCAAAGGCACAGGAATCACTGCCGACAGGTTTGAATATCAATATCGCCCAAAAATGCCAATGACTTCTTGTTCGCTTCTATCCATGAAGTAATCAAGACGTTGATAGAGGCATTTATCTTGGTGTTTATTGTGGTATATATCTTCTTGCAGGATATGCGTTCAACGCTGATTCCGGCTATTGCCATTCCGGTGGCGTTGGTGGCTACTTTCTTTGTACTGAAACTGATTGGCTTCAGTGTGAACCTGCTGACTCTTTCGGCGATGGTGCTTGCCATTGCGATTGTGGTCGATGATGCCATTGTCGTCGTCGAGGGGGTTCATGCCAAGTTGGATCAGGGATACAAGTCTTCCCGTGAGGCTTCTATTGATGCCATGAGTGAACTGGGTGGAGCTATCGTTTCTATTACGTTAGTCATGATGTCTGTGTTTATTCCGGTAAGTTTCATGGGAGGTACTGCCGGTACATTCTACCGTCAGTTTGGTATCACCATGGCGATCTCTATCGGTTTTTCAGCTTTGAATGCATTGACTTTGTCACCGGCACTGTGCGCAATTTTCTTGAAACCGCATGATGAGGGACATGGAGCAAAGAAGATGACCCGTGTAGAACGTTTCCATACAGCCTTTAATGCGGCTTATGATTCTATATTGAAGAAGTACAAGAAGCATGTAGTATTCTTTATCCATAAGAAATGGTTGTCATTCGGGCTGGTTGCCGCTTCTATCATTTTGTTGGTATTCTTTATGAAGGTTACTCCGACGGGTATGGTGCCCAATGAAGATACCGGTACCATTATGGGTGCGGTGACACTGCCTCCCGGTACTTCACAGGAACGTGCAATGGAAATCTTAAACCGTGTAGACAGCTTGGTGGCTGCCGAACCGGCTGTAGATTCCCGTACGGTGATTTCCGGTTTCGGCTTTATTGGTGGTCAGGGACCTTCTTACGGTTCTATCATTATTAAGCTGAAAGATTGGGAAGAACGCTCCATGATGCAGAATTCGGATATTGTGGTAGGTACCTTGTTTATGCGTGCGCAGAAGATCATCAAGGATGCGCAGGTATTGTTCTTTGCTCCTCCTATGATTCCGGGTTATTCGGCATCCAGTGATATCGAGTTGAATATGCAGGATAAGACCGGTGGAGACTTGAATCATTTTTATGATGTAGTTTTGGACTATATGGATGCGTTGAAGGCACGCCCTGAAATTAATTCGGCCCAGACTACCTTCAATCCGAGTTTCCCCCAATATATGTTGGATATTGATGCTGCTGCTTGTAAGAAGGCAGGAATCAGTCCTAGTGATATTCTGACTACCATGCAGGGATATTTCGGTGGTTTGTATGCTTCTAACTTCAACCGTTTCGGTAAGATGTATCGTGTTATGATTCAGGCGGAACCCGAAGCGACCAAGAATCTGGAATCCTTGAATAGTATCAAGATACGTAATGGGAATGAGATGGCTCCTATTTCCCAGTTCGTTTCTGTCAAGAAAGTATATGGACCGGATGTTATCGGCCGTTTCAACCTTTATACGTCTATCAAAGTGATGGTGGCTCCTGCCAGTGGCTATACTTCCGGACAGGCTTTGCAGGCTATTGCGGAAGTTGCTAAAGAGAATTTGCCTACCGGTTACGGTTATGAGTTGGGAGGTATGGCTCGTGAAGAGGCATCTACCAGTGGCAGTTCCACAGGTATCATCTTCATTCTGTGTTTTGTATTCGTTTATTTGTTGCTGAGTGCACAGTATGAAAGTTACATTCTGCCGTTGTCCGTATTGCTTTCAGTACCGTTCGGTCTGTTGGGTAGCTTCCTGTTTGTAAACGGATTTGCAGCATTGGGAAATATTCCGGCTTTGAAGATGATTTTAGGAACCATGTCAAATGATATTTATATGCAGATTGCATTGATCATGTTGATGGGATTGTTGGCGAAGAATGCCATTCTGATTGTAGAGTTTGCTTTGGATCGCCGTAAGCAGGGAATGAGTATTTCCTGGGCTGCGGTTTTGGGTGCGGCAGCCCGTTTGCGACCGATCTTAATGACCTCATTGGCCATGATTGTAGGTTTGAGTCCGTTGATGTTGGCTATGGGAGTTGGTGCTCATGGTAACCGTACTTTGGGAGCTTCGGCTATTGGTGGTATGTTGATTGGTATGATCTTCCAGATCTTTATCGTACCCGTATTGTTTGTGGTATTCCAATGGTTACAAGAGAAATTCAAACCGATTGAATGGGAAAGTGTGGACAATACAGAGGTTGAACCCGAAATTGAACAATACACCCGTAAATGAACAGAAGAACAATGAAAAAGATAATAGGATTATGTTGCGCGACGTTTTTATTAAGCGGTTGCCACATCTATAAATCATACGATCGTCCCGAGTCGATAGATGCCACTGGCATCTATCGTGACCCGGTTGCCGCCAACGATACATTGGCTGCTAACGATACAACCAATATGGGTAACTTGTCATGGAAGGAAATTTTCCGTGATCCGAAATTGCAGATGCTGATTGAAGAGGGATTGGCAAACAATGTAGATATGCAGGCTGCTATCCTGCGTGTAAAGGAGGCCAAGGCGTTATTGACATCAGCTCGTTTGTCTTATCTCCCTTCTTTGGCCCTTGCTCCACAAGGTTCGTTGACTAGTGTGGACAAAAGTACTCCTGTAAAGAATTATACTTTACCTGCTTCTGCAAGCTGGGAAGTTGATTTGTTCGGCAAATTGCTGAATGCCCATCGTGGCCAGAAAGCTTCTTATTTGCAAAGTAAGGCCTATCAGCAGGCAGTGCGTTCACAGTTGATTGGTGGTATAGCCAATGCTTATTATTCTTTATTGATGCTAGACCGTCAAGTCAGTGTGACCGAACAGAATGTGGCGTTAATGAAAGAAACAGTGCGCACTATGGAAGCTATGAAGGAAGCCGGTATGACTACCGAAGCTGCTGTGGCACAGAGTAAAGGGGCTTATCACCAGACGGAGGCTTCATTGGCTGACTTGAAACGCCAGGTGCGTGAAACTGAGAATTCTATCTCCGTATTGTTGGCAAAGGCTCCTCAGAACATAGACCGTGGAACATTGGAGGAACAAGTGATGCCGGCAGATTTGGCGGTGGGAGTTCCTTTACAGTTGCTTGAGAACCGGCCCGATGTAAAAGCGGCAGAATTGGCATTAGCCGACGCTTATTATACTACCAATCAGGCGCGTTCCGCTTTTTATCCCAGTGTTAATATTACAGGTACTCTGGGATGGACTAATGGTTCCAATGGTACAGTGATTTCTAATCCTGCCGTTATGCTTTGGAATGCTATCGGCTCATTGACGCAACCCATTTTCCAGCGTGGAAAATTGATTGCCAACTTGAAAGTATCGAAAGCGGAAGAACAGATTGCCAAGATGAATTATCAGCAGACTATTCTGGAAGCTGGTAAGGAAGTAAGTGATGCTTTGTTCCTGTATGATACGGCAGACAAAAAGTTGAGCGAGCACCAGGCACAGGTTTCTGAAATGCAAAAAGCGGTGGAGATGAACAATGATTTGTTTCAGGCGGGAAAGGCCACTTATCTGGAAATCATTACTGCACAACAGTCATTGCTGAGTGCCCAGTTGAACGAAGTATCCGATACTTTCCAGCGTATGCAGGCTGTTATCAATCTGTACAGCGCATTGGGCGGTGGACGTGAATAATTAACCTTAAAAATAATATGAATATGATTAGTCCGTTAGCTTATGTAGACCCGTCTGCAAAAATCGGGAAAAACGTAACTATTCACCCGTTTGCCTACATTGATAAGAATGTGGAGATAGGTGATGATAATGTAATTATGCCCAACGCCAGCATTATGAGCGGCGCACGCATCGGTAACGGAAATACCATTTATAACGGAGCTGTAATTGCTGCTACTCCGCAAGATTTTAAATATACGGGTGATGATACCATCGCCCGTATAGGTAATAATAATACCATCCGTGAGAATGCGGTTATTATTCGTGCCACTTTCGCCGGAGATGAAACTGTGGTAGGAAGCGGTAACTTTATTATGCAGGGAGCACGTATCTCACATGATGTGACCATCGGTAATAACTGTATTATTGGTAACGGTTCGCAGGTGTCAGGTTGTTGTGTAGTCGAGGATTATGCTATTCTTACTTCCAATGTACTGATGCAGGGAAAGACTCGTTTGGGGACTTATGCCGCCGTACAGGGCGGGTGTCGTTTTACCAAGGATATTCCTCCTTATTGTGTGGCAGCCCATGAGCCTACGGCTTTTTACAGCATCAATACCACCGTGTTGCAACATGAAGGTTTTTCGGAAACGGTTATTAAACATATAGCGCATGCTTTCCGTATATTGTATAAAGTGAATACATCTACAGAGGATGCATTGCGTCGTATTGAAGAACAGGTTCCGTCTAGTCCTGAAATTGTACATCTGATAGAGTTTGTCAGAAGTTCTAAGTTAGGTATTATAAAATAAATGTATCTTTGTCTCCCTTTATGTTAAGAATGAATAGCGTCAGGAAAAAAAATGAACGGATAAAACGGTAGTGAAGGAACACATTGTTTTGGCGGCAGCGAAATCATTTGCCCAGAAAGGTGTCAAAACAGTGAGAATGGATGATATTGCTGCCGGATTATCTATATCTAAACGTACGCTTTATGAATTGTTCCATGACAAAGAGGATTTATTACTTGATGTCATGAAGTTACATCGGGAGGAGATGCAGGAATATATGACTCAAGTGGCTTCCAAAGCAGAAAATGATTTTGGAAGTCCTCTTGAAGCTTTTTTCAAAGAAGTGCCCAGGAATTTCAGAATACAAACAGGAAAATTTTTTGAGGATATTGAGAAATATCCCAAGGTAATGCGTTACATTGACGAAAGCCGGAAGGAGAATTTGGATTCGGCTATGGAATTTTATCGCAAAGGAGTGGAACAAGGCATTTTTAGAAATGATGTAAATTATAATATTGTACGCGCTATGGTATGTGAGCAGATGGATTTGTTGTTGCATTCGGAAATATGCAAGTCCTATTCGCTTGGTGAAATTTATGAAACAGTTGTATTTATGCATATGCGTGGCATTTCCACTGAAAAGGGGTTGAAGATTGTGGATAATTTTTTATTGAATTTAAAAGGAAACGAACATAATAAGTATGGTTAGAAATTAAATAAGTCACTAAATAAAGAATAATAGTTAATGAAATTTATTGCAAACTACGTTAACCTTGTTCTTGCTGCTTTATGTAGCAATACAAAGTGCACAAGCACAAGACACATTGAGGATTACCTTACAGGACGCAGTCCGGATAGCATTGAGCGACAATCCCACCATTAAAGTCGCCGGTCAGGAAATCCTGTTAAAGAAAGAAGCCCGTCGGGAAGCTTATGCCGGTCATTTTCCCAGAAGCCAGTTTGGTGGGCAGTTATTCACGAGCCATTAAAAAAGCAGTCATTCGCCATGATGGGAGAGGTGATTGAAGTCGGTACAGATAATACTTATAGTGGTGGTCTGTCTGTCAGTCTGCCTGTCTTTGCTCCGGCTCTTTACAAAAGTATCAGTTTGACAAGTACAGATGTGAACCTGGCGGTAGAGAAATCACGTGCTTCACGTCTGGATATGGTAAATCAAGTGACCAAGGCAATTTTTTCAGTTGCATTTTGGCACAGGACAGTTATGAAGTGCTGCTTAAAAGTTATAAGCAGAGTGAAGATAATTATAATGTGGTGAAAGCTAAATATGAACAGGGGACTGTCAGTGAATATGATAAGATTAGTGCGGATGTGCAGATGCGCAGCTTGAAACCTACCGTGGTGTCTGCCCGTAACGGAGTGAATTTGGCAAATTTGCAGTTGAAGGTCTTGATGGGAATGGAGTCTGATGTAAAGGTAGCGGTTGAAGGCAATCTGAAGGATTATGAAATGTCTATGTTTACTCGTCAGGCAATGCCTCGTCCAGACAATTTGATAAATAACAGTACGTTGAAGCAATTGGAACTGAATGCATTGCAATTAAAGCAGACGCTGAAGTTGCAGTATACCAACTTTATGCCGACCCTTTCTGCCAGTTTCCAATATATGTATACTTCAATGAATGATAATTTCAAGTTCAAGGAATACGATTGGAGGCCCTATTCTACTATCGGCCTGAATCTAAGCATTCCTTTGTTCAAAGGAAGTAATTTTACTCAATTGAAACAGACCCGTATCCAGATGAAGCAACTGGAAGAGAACCGTATCAATACAGAGCGGCAACTCACTATGCAAGCTACCGGTTATTTGGATAATATGGCCGCTAGTACGGAACAGGTGGTAAGTAATAAAGAAGCTGTCTTTCAGGCGGAGAAAGGGCGTACTATTGCCGAAAAAAGATATGAAGTTGGAAAAGGAACTATCTTGGAATTGAATAGTTCGGAAGTGGCTTTAACAGAGGCCCAACTGACTTATAACCAGTCCATCTATGACTATCTGGTAGCTAAAGCTGATTTGGATTTAGTCTTAGGCATTGATGAAGTAACGGAACAATAACACATTAACATAAAGATAACAGTATGAGAAAATATTTTCAATTCGCAGCTTGGCTGGTGGTAACTATGCTGGGGGCATGTTCAGGTGGAACGGAGAGTAAGGAAGCTGCTGATACCGCTATGGAGGACAAACCGGTAGTCCGGCTTGCTTCCGTAACTTCCCGCGATGTAGATCAGATAGAGGAATATACTGCCACTGTTGAAGCGGAAGCGAAAAATAATATAGCTCCGACCTCTCCCGGGCGTATAGACCGTATTTTTGTTGAAGTGGGAGACCATGTATCCAAAGGACAGAAATTAGTACAGATGGATGCGGCAAATCTGAAACAAATGAAATTGCAATTAGAAAATGAAGAAACGGAATTCAGACGTATGGATGAACTGTACAAAGTGGGTGGAGCTTCCAAATCTGAATGGGATGCAGCAAAAACAGCTTTAGATGTACGTCGTACTTCCTATAATAATTTGTTGGAGAATACGCAGTTGTTAAGCCCTATTCATGGAGTGGTTACAGCACGTAATTTTGATAACGGTGATTTATATTCTTCCGCTTCCACTCCTGTGTTGGTCATTGAACAGATCACTCCGGTTAAACTGTTGATCAATGTATCCGAACCTTATTTCCCGAAAGTGACTAAAGGTATGATCGTAAAGGTGAAATTTGATGTGTATGGTGATGAGGAATTCGAAGGGAAAGTTAGTTTGGTGTATCCTACTATTGATGCTGCTACTCATACTTTTCCTGTAGAGGTAAAATTGGCTAATACCCGTCAGCGTATACGTCCGGGAATGTTTGGCCGTGTGACTGTGAGCTTTGGTACATTGCGGCATGTGGTGGTTCCTGATCAGGCTATTGTGAAACGTGCCGGTTCGGGCGACCGTTATGTATATGTTTACAAAGACGGTAAGGTTTCCTATAATAAAGTAGAATTGGGACGTCGGATGGGAACCGAATATGAATTGATTTCCGGGGTGGAGGATAATTCGCAGGTGGTGGTTGCCGGTCAGACCCGTTTGGCCGATGGTGTGGAAGTGGCAGTAAATTAAAAATTGAGAATTAGTTGATAATACTCCATATTCATTTACCTATATATGATTTTTTAAGTTCTTAATTTTTAATTTAACAAACATGAGTTTATACGAAGGAGCGGTTAAAAAATCCGATTATGACCTCGTTATGCTTTTTGGCCGTAGCGATCTTTGGTCTGTTCTCATTGTCGAAACTTCCGGTAGACTTGTATCCCGATATTGATACCAATACCATTATGGTTATGACATCTTATCAGGGTGCCAGTGCTTCCGATATAGAGAACAACGTAACCCGTCCGTTGGAAAATACGTTGAACTCGGTTAGTAATTTGAAACATATTACATCCAAGTCTTCAGAAAATATATCAGTTATCACTTTGGAATTCGAATATGGCTATGATATTGATGTGTTGACTAATGATGTGCGTGATAAATTGGATATGGTGAGTTCGGAGCTTCCCGATGAAGTCAATACTCCGATTATCTTTAAGTTCAGTACGGATATGATTCCTATCCTGCTGTTGTCCGTTCAGGCAGAAGAAAGTCAGCCGGCTTTGTATAAGATATTGGATGATAATGTAGTAAATCCTTTGGCTCGTGTTCCCGGTGTGGGAACGGTGTCCATTGCCGGTGCGCCGAAGCGTGAGGTGAATATTTATTGTGATCCCAACAAACTGGAAGCATATGATCTGACGATTGAGACCATCAGTTCCATTGTCGGGGCTGAAAATAAGAATACTCCGGGTGGAACTTTCGATGTGGGCAGTAATACCTATTCCTTGCGTGTGGAAGGAGAATTCAAGGACCCGAAAGAAATGGAGAATATCGTAGTAGGTATACGCAATGGTGCTTCGGTGTATTTGCGTGACGTGGCAACGGTAGTCGATTCTGTAGAAGAACGTGCTCAGGAAACCTATAATAACGGGGTGCAGGGAGCCATGATTGTTGTACAGAAACAATCGGGAGCAAACTCAGTGAACATTTCCCGGAAAGTAATGGATCAGTTGCCTAAGTTACAGAAGTCACTGCCCAGTGATGTGAAACTGGGGGTTATTGTGAACACTTCGGATAATATTTTGAATACCATCGACAGTTTGACGGAAACTATTATGTATGCCATTCTGTTTGTGGTCTTGGTGGTATTTGTTTTCTTAGGTCGTTGGCGTGCTACGGTGATTATCTGTATCACTATCCCCATGTCATTGATTGCCTCCTTTATTTATTTGGCTATCACGGATGGGGGATCTCTGAATATTATTTCTTTGTCGTGCCTTTCTATTGCGATTGGTAATGTGGTGGATGACGCTATTGTTGTTTTGGAAAACGTAACGACCCATATCGAGCGTGGCTCCGAGCCGAAACAGGCGGCTATCCATGGAACAAATGAGGTGGCAATTTCTGTTATCGCATCCACATTGACCATGATTGCGGTATTCTTCCGTTGACGATGGTCAGTGGTATGTCGGGAGTTTTGTTCCGTCAGTTGGGCTGGATGATGTGTGTCATTATGACTATTTCTACTATCTCGGCTCTGTCATTTACTCCGATGATGTGTGCGCAGATGCTTCGCTTGCTAAAAAAAACAAAGTAAGTGGTTTGTCACATTCTACAAACCGATAGAACGTGCGTTGGATGGATTGGATAACTGGTATCAGAAACGTTTGAACTGGGCTGTCCGTCACCGCAAGACCATTATTGCCGGTTGTTTCGGGTTCTTTCTGCTGAGCCTGATTTGTGCGAAAGGAATTGGTACAGAGTTTTTTTCCGTCACAAGACAACAGTCGTATTTCTGTTCAATTACAATTGCCTATCGGAGCTCGCGTAGAGCGTGCCCAGGCATTGGCCCAGGAGCTGACCGAAAGGTGGCTGAGAAATATGAAGGGGTGATGCGTATCTGTAACTATACTGTGGGACAGGCTGATGCGGATAATACTTGGGCTTCTATTCAGGATAATGGTAGCCATATCATTTCATTCAATATCAACCTTTATAATCCCGATCAGCGTTCTGTTACGTTGGCAGAAGTCTGCGATGGTATGCGTGAGGATCTGAAAGCCTATCCCGAACTGGATAAAGCCCAGGTTATCCTGGGTGGTAGCAGTGGAGGCATGGGTGGACAGGCCACTGCCGATTTTGAAATCTATGGATATGATTTTACAGAAACAGATAAGGCAGCCGCTGAATTGAAAGAAGCTTTATTGAAAGTGAACGGTGTGTCTGAGGTGAATATCAGCCGTCAGGATTATCAGCCGGAATATCAGGTGGATTTTGATCGTGAAAAACTGGCTTTACACGGTTTGAATCTTTCTACAGCAGCTTTGTATCTGCGTAACCGTGTTAATGGTGCTTTATCTTCTTACTATCGGGAAGATGGTGACGAATATGATATCAAGGTGCGTTATGCTCCCCAGTTCCGTACCAGTATTGAAAGTTTGGAGAATATTCTGATTTATACCAATGAAGGTAAAGCGATTCGGGTGAAAGATATCGGCACGGTAGTGGAGCGTTCAGCTCCTCCTACTATTGAACGTAAAGACCGTGAACGTATTGTAACAGTATCTGCTGTGATTTCAGGTGCGCCTTTAGGTAGTGTGGTGGCAGCGGGTGAGTCTATTATTGATAAGATGGATTTACCTGGCGGTATCAGTATCCAGGTGGCAGGGTCTTATGAGGATCAGCAGGATTCATTCAGCGATCTGGGAACTTTGGCTGTTTTGATTATTATATTGGTATTTATTGTAATGGCTGCCCAGTTTGAGTCTCTGACCTATCCGTTTATCATTATGTTCTCTATTCCGTTTGCATTCAGTGGGGTATTGATGGCATTGTATGGAACGGGGACTACATTGAATGTCATGAGTTTGTTGGGAGGTATCATGTTGATTGGTATCGTAGTGAAGAATGGTATCGTGCTTATTGATTACATTACCTTATGTCGTGAGCGGGGTATGTCTGTTATTCATTCGGTCGTTGTTTCGGGCCGTAGTCGTTTACGTCCGGTTTAATGACCACTTTGACCACTATTCTGGGCATGGTGCCGATGGCGATAGGAGGAGGGGAAGGTTCTGAAATGTGGCAGCCTTTAGGGGTGTCTGTAATCGGTGGTTTGACTGTATCTACCGTGCTCACCTTGATTTTGGTTCCGGTGCTCTACTGTTCATTTGCGGGTACAGGTATCAAGCGTAACCGTAAGAAGATGAAAGCTTCCCGTGAACTGAATGACTATTATCAAGCACATAAGACGGAGATGACCAAAGGCAAAAAAGAATAATTAATATAGTTGTTATCCGGATTGAAATGAATAGGAGACCGGATGACAGAACTTAAAATAAAAAATGGAATAATGAAATCAGTTTTCATCACTTTCGACCAAGCTTTTTGACGAACGTATTCTGGCGTTGTTGGACCGTCAGAATTGTCGTGGATTCAGTTATTGGCAGCAGTTGCAGGGGTCGCGGCTCTGTAAAAGGAGAACCGCATTATGGCAGTCACGCGTGGCCCAGTATGTGCTCGGCCATTATGACAGTGGTAGATGATACCAAAGTGGAGCCTTTATTGGACGCTTTGCATAAAATGGATAAGGAAACCGAACAATTGGGATTACGTGCCTTTTGTGTGGAACATAGAAAAGA
>ENA-OQES01000701-OQES01000701.1-human-gut-metagenome-genome-assembly--contig:-NODE-701-length-13446-cov-16.277123_pt1 | contig 13446 bp, 14 predicted proteins | sample MGYA00242798_ERZ504641 | MGnify/ENA primary metagenome ERZ504641 (study PRJEB26092, sample SAMD00036327) | human gut metagenome | host: Homo sapiens | study: EMG produced TPA metagenomics assembly of... | reverse complement strand
GCCAAGCCCGGAAGGGATAAACGCTGAAGGCATCTAAGCGTGAAGCCCCCCTTAAGATGAGATATCCCATTCGAAAGAAGTAAACCCCCTTGAAGACGACGAGGTAGATAGGGCAGAGGTGGAAGTGCAGCAATGCATGGAGCTGACTGTTACTAATCGGGTGAGGGCTTGACCAAGAATCGCAGGAAGAATGAATCTCAAGGAAATGTCAACATGTATGTAGTTTTGAAGGTACAGTAAAAACCAGCTATCATCTAGCTGGTTTTTTTTGTGTGCAAAAATCTATAGAAAGGAATGTCTGAAACTTCTGACCATTTACATAGAAAATTATAGAAAGTGGGATTAAAAATATATTGTCTTGCAGGAAAATGGGTTTTAAAATTATAAGCAAGATTTATAGAATCTATTAATCCTCTAAAATAATACATCTTAATCCAGCCCATCAGAGTGTGAAATCATGCTGAACTGTCTTAAATGCATTATTTACGAGGACTGCTATAATAGAAACATATATGGGAGGGTTTTTCATGAAGATTTATGTAAATGTAAATGCTGGTCATGATGGTAATGGTACAGAACAGATGCCGTTTCGTCATATTAATGATGCAGCAAAAATTGCACAGCCGGGGGATGAAGTTTGGGTAGCTCCTGGAGTTTATCGGGAGTATGTAGATCCTGTTCATGCGGGTAGAGAGGATGCCAGAATTACTTACAGGAGTGTAGAGCCTCTTGGGGCAGTTATTACCGGAGCAGAACGAATTCAGTCATGGGTTCCTTATAAGGAAAACGTATGGGTATGCCGTGTTGCGAACAGTCTTTTTGGCAACTATAATCCATATACAACTATGGTATATGGAGACTGGTATTTTGCTAAAGCTGACAAACATACAGGATGTGTATATCTTAATAACCGAGCACTTTATGAGGCTGGAAGTGTAGAGGAATGTATTAAAGCCGAGGTTTATGAGTGTAGTTGGGTTCCGGAGGAATCTACTTATAAATGGTACACAGAACAGGATCAGGAAAAAGATGAGACAGTAATTTATGCGAATTTTCATGGAGCAGATCCAAATGAGGAAAATGTAGAAATTAATGTACGCCGTGAATGCTTTATGCCATCAAAAACAGGTGTTGGATATATCACAGTCAGTGGTTTCGTAGTTACAAAAGCAGCAACTACCTGGGCACCGCCTGCAGCTTATCAGGATGGCATGATCGGGCCTCACTGGAGTAAAGGATGGATCATTGAGGACTGCGAAATTTCTAACAGCAAATGTGCAGGAATTTCTCTTGGAAAATATTATGATCCGGAAAATGATCATTATTTTACTAATAAATATGTTAAGAGTCCAACTCAAATGGAAAGAGACGCGGTATGCCGTGGACAGTATCATGGCTGGCTTAAGGAAAAAGTAGGAAGTCATATTATCCGCCGAAACAATATCCACCACTGTGAGCAGGGTGGTATTATCGGGCGTATGGGTGGTGTATTCAGTATTATTGAGGATAATCATATTCACCATATCAACAATATGATGGAATTGGGCGGAGCAGAAATTGCCGGAATTAAAATGCATGCTGCAATTGATGTTATTATGAGAAGAAATCATATTCATCATTGTACTATGGGAATCTGGTGTGATTGGGAAGCTCAAGGTACACGACTTTCTCAGAACCTGCTCCATGACAATCAGCGTCCGGCATTTGCTAAACAGTTGAAAGGTGGTATGATGTGCCAGGATATTTTTGTTGAAGTAGGTCATGGTCCTACTCTTATTGATAACAATATCCTTTTATCAGATGCCAGCCTGCGTTTTGCTACTCAGGGTGTTGCTATGGTACATAATCTGATCTGCGGTGCTTTAACTTGTGTAGGCGAAGGAACCAGTTGGCGTTATACACCATATCATATGCCTCATCGTACAGAGGTTATGGGATTTATGACTATACTTCATGGAGATGATCGTTTCTATAATAATATTTTCGTCCAGAAATGGCCTTCAGAAGATTTTATTACAATGCATGATTCTGATGATGGATTTGATTCTGAAAACAGAAAAGTCGGAACCTGGATGTTTGATGAGTATCCAACGTATGATGAATGGATTTCACAGTTTGATTTTACAAAACCTGCAGATATGAAGAAACTGGAATCAGTTCATTTTGATCATTTACCGGTATGGAGTGAAGGAAATGTTTATCTTGATGGTGCAAAGGCATGGAAACATGAGAAAAATGGGTTCGTTTCTTCTGAGAATGTGAAGGTAGAATTAACAGAGAAAGACGGAAAATATTTCCTGGATACAAATATATATGAGATTCTTGAAGATTTCTCCGGACGTATGATTAATACAGAAGTTTTGGGAAAAGCTTTTGAGCCGGAAGAATTCTTCGAAAATCCGGATGGAACACCGATAACATTTGATACCGATTACTTTGGAGGACACAGAGGTGCCAAGGTAATTCCCGGACCTTTTGCAGAGAAGGAAGACGTTGGGAAAAACGTTAATATATGTACTGCATTTTAAACGAATTAAGTAAGTTATCGGATACAATTGTGAATCTACGCCTGAGTGAGCAGTAATATAATTGTTACTGTTCACACACCACTATTCCGCGAGGTGTTTTGGCATGAATATGCCAAAATCCCGAGACATACAAGCCAAAATTCCATTGCCGCAGGCAATCTGGAATGAATTTTGGCTACGTTACTGTGAACGGAGTGAACAGTAACATATAATTCCAATAACCTTTATTTTCTCTGTCTTATCTTTCTGGCAGATATGGAAAATGTATGCTAAAATAGAAATAGCAAATTTGTATGTAAAATAATAAGGAAAGGTAAGAGGGGGAAATGGAGAAAGAGGAAAAGCGTGCAGATCAGGAGAATGACACGGAAGAACAAAGTACGGAAGCGAAAAGCTTACTGAAAAAAAGGGCTTCAATATTATAGTAGTGAGATTCAGCGTGATGTGGGAAATCTTGTAAAATGGCTGATGATCGCGGTACTTGTAGGATGTATTACAGGAGCGGCGAGTACACTGTTTTCTTTTGTGCTGAAGAGTGTGACAAATTGCAGGAAAGAAAATGAATGGATGTTCTATCTGCTTCCGGTGATGGGCTTAATTATTGTATACCTGTATGAGAAATTTGGTAAGGATGATGGAGGTACGAATCAGGTGCTTTCTACTGTGAGATCACAGGACGATGTGCCGATTTTATCTGCACCTCTGATTTTCATTTCTACAGCACTTACGCATCTGGCAGGTGGCTCTGCAGGACGTGAAGGTGCGGCAATACAGCTTGGTGGAAGTATTGCCAATCAGCTTGGACGTTGGATTCATCTGGATGAGGAAGACCGACATGTAATTGTTATGTGTGGTATGAGTGCAGCATTCTCTGCATTGTTTGGAACACCGATGGCTGCAGCTGTTTTTGCACTGGAGGTAGTCAGTGTAGGAGTGATGTATTATACAGCTTTGATGCCTTGTATGATTGCTTCCCTGGTTGCATCCGGATTTGCGGCAGGAATGGGAGTTACACCGGAGACTTTTCATGTAGTGGATATTCCGAAGCTGACTATTGAAACGGGTTTGAAAATGGGTGCTATCGCTGTTGGATGTGCAGTGATTAGTATTGTATTCTGTATGGTGCTGAATGGAGTTGCCGGAGCATATGGAAGGTGGTTTAAGAATCCATATGTGCGTGTAGTTGTGGGATCCTGTCTGGTGATTGGAATTACATTACTTCTGGGAACTTCAGATTATATGGGCGCAGGTGCAGAGCTGATTGAGAAGGCAGTGGAGGAAGGACAGGCAAGACCTCTGGACTTCTTCTGGAAACTGGTACTGACTGCATTGACAATGCGTGCAGGATTCCGAGGCGGGGAAATTGTTCCTTCGTTCTGTATAGGAGCTACATTAGGATGTGTGATGGGAAACTGGCTGGGATTTTCGCCATCTATCTGTGCTGCATGTGGAATGACGGCGGTATTCTGTGGAGTGACAAACTGCCCGATCACATCAATTCTGATCGCATTTGAAATGTTTGGATTTAAGGGAGTTCCTTTTTATCTGATTGCTGTTTCTATCAGTTATGCGGCTTCAGGATACTATGGACTGTATAAGGACCAGACGATTGTGTATTCTAAGTATAAGGCAAAGTATGTGAATAAACCTACGCGGTTTTAACCGAAACTGCAGAGCTGTTGTTCGGTGTAGAGATATAAATAGAAAATAAGGACAGTTTTTCAGTCTAATAAGAATCTGAAAAACTGTCCTTATTTTTGTTATTCTAAAGCCATGAAAAACGACAGTTGAGGCAGACAGATTTGTCTATTGAAGAAATTTCTCTGGGTGTCGGTTATGAAAACCAGAGTTAATTTTTTCCGGCAGTTTAAGAAGCGATATGGAATGATTCCAAGGTGATACCGGATAGAAAAAGGACAAAAAGTATGTAAACTTTTGAAAAATTCAGAAAGAGTCGGTATGCTTTTTACGTTGCAGGGAAAGAGAATAAATGTTAAAGTAAATGATACGGTATAGTGGGGCAGGGAAATAATAGAGATTATCCTGAAAAGTGTTTTATTACAAAATAGCAGTGACAGAAATTATATCGAATATGTAGAGAGAGGATGGAGTTTACTTGGAAAAAGATAATCAAAGTACGCAGGAGATAAATTCGCAGGCACAGAATCCGCTTGGTATAGCACCGGTAGGTGGATTGATCGCGAAGTTTGCGATTCCTGCGATCATCAGTATGCTGGTCAGTGCGATGTACAATATCGTGGATCAGATTTTTATTGGACAGGGTGTGGGGATGCTGGGAAATGCAGCTACAAATGTGGCGTTTCCTGTTACAACGGTCGCAACTGCGCTGGCATTGCTTTTGGGAATTGGCGGTGCATCAAATTATAATCTGGAAATGGGGGCAGGACAGGAGAAGAAAGCCAGCGGGATTGCAGGTACTGCGTTGTCGTCACTGGCAATCAGTGGTCTGATACTTGCTGTGATTGTACTGATGTTCCTGAAACCACTTCTGACATTGTTCGGGGCAACTGCAGATGTTATGCCATATGCTGTTGACTATACAGGAATTACGGCATTAGGACTTCCATTTTATATTTTGTCTGTTGGCGGTAATCATATTGTAAGAGCAGACAGAAGTCCGACTTATTCTATGGTCTGTATTATGATAGGTGCGATCATCAATACTATTCTGGATCCGCTGTTTATTTTTGGATTCGGATGGGGAATTAAGGGTGCTGCATGGGCAACAGTGATCGGACAGGTTGCTTCCGGAGTTCTGGTAATTGTGTACTTCTGTAAGTTCCGCAAAATGTATCTGTCCGGTGGGATGCTGAAACCAAAGCTGTCATATCTTAAAGCAATTATTTCTCTGGGACTTGCATCCTGCATTAATCAGATTGCCATGGCGATCGTGCAGATCGTATTAAATAATATTCTGCGTTATTATGGAGCAAATTCCGTATATGGAAGTGATATTCCCATTGCCTGTGTAGGTGTTATCTCCAAAGTCAATATGGTGTTTATGGCAATCTGTATTGGTATTTCTCAGGGCAGTCAGCCAATCTGGGGATTTAACTACGGAGCAAAGAAATATGACAGAGTAAGACAGGCATACCGTTATTCTGTAACTGCCTGTACAGTAATTGCAACGATATTTTTTTTCCTGTTTCCAGATATTTCCACACCAGATCGTGGGTATCTTCGGAACAGGAAGTGATCTGTATTTTCAGTTTGCAGAACGTTATCTGAAAATATTTATGTTTATGACCTTTGCAAACGGTATCCAGCCGGTATCTTCCGGTTTCTTTACTTCTATCGGTATGGCGAAGCTGGGTATTGTAATGTCTCTGACACGGCAGGTGATTTTTCTTCTGCCATTGATCATTATCTTTCCGTTGTTTATGGGAATTGATGGAGTGATGTATGCAGGACCGATCGCAGATGCAGCGGCATTTGTGCTGGCAATTGTGTTTGCGAGACGAGAACTGGGAAAGATGCGCAGTGCGGAAATAGCATAAAAAAGTTCCCGCAGATAATATGGAAGAAATTTGGCCATGTTGTCTGACGGGAACTTTTTTATAAAAGATTGTAAAACTGATCGAACAGCTCTGTCTGGAAGCTTCCGGGTCCGGAGCTGTTTTTCTCTGCTCTTTCTCCTGCTGTGCCAAATTCTCTGGCTGCTGAGACGGCAGCTGTAAATGGGTCTGTAACTGCCAGATAGGTGGCACAGATCATTCCAAGCATACATCCGGTTCCTGTGATCTGTGACATGGCAGGAGTACCGTTTGTGATAAATTCACACTTACTGGCGGAGACGATCATATCTTCCTTGCCTGTGATAAGAAGTGTGGTATTCCATTGGGAAGCTTTTTCCTGGAAAAGTTCTTTCAGATGGGAACGATTGGCATCTGTAAGCACATCCTGTACACCTGCGTCAATTCCGATTGCATGTGCGGTCTGTCCGGACATGGCAAGAAGTTCAGACATATTTCCTTTAAGGAGTTCGGGCATGTGGATGTTCATAAGCTTCTGCGCAAATTCATAGCGCAGATTGCTGCAGGCGGTTCCTACCAGATCAAGCATAACAGGTATGTGGAGACTGGCAGCGATTTTCAGAGATTCAGGCATGGATTTCATACGCGCATCGGTGATATTTCCAAGATTCAGTGCCAGTGACTGAGCATGGCTGGTGATCTCAGCTACTTCAGCAGGATGTTCTGCCATGATCGGGCGGCCTCCGGCCGCCAGAATAATATTCGCACAGTCATGAATAGAAATCGGATTAGTGATGCAATGAATCAGCGGCTGTGCTGCTCTGGTTAATTGTCTGGGATTTGTCTGATTTACGATCATATACTTTTGCTCCAAGGCTTTGTTGAAATTTGGCAAGCATTCCTGCGTGACTTAAGGCCTTCAGGAAGAAGTAGGCAATGGTGCCGCCCATGCAGGTTGCTGCCAGAAACATTGGTGTGTAGAAAAATGCGTTCAGTCCGCTTCTGCCCATAAGAAATGCCATTACAGGGTAGGAAACCAGAGAGCCGATGATACCGGTTCCGAAGATTTCGCCGATCACTGCGCAGATAATCTTTCCATGAGAAGCGCGGTAGAAAACGCCTGATAAAAATGCGCCGAATACGGCACCTGTCAGTGCAAGTGGCGGGATACCCATAAACATCATTCGGATGATTCCGATGAGAGTGGCACAAAGCAATGAATACCACGGTCCCAGAAGTACGGAACAGACGATGTTTATCAGGTGTGCAGTAGGGCACATACCCTCGATTCTCAGAATGGGTGAGATGACAACGCCGATGGCAACCATCATGGCGAGCATGACCATTCTGAGTGTTTTTGATCTGTCTGTGTTCATAATAATGAACCTCCTTGAAATGAAGATTTGGTCTGCCGAAGCAGACATTATCAGTTGTGCAGGAAACAGATAAAATCCTGCAAAAAAAATTCTGCCGGAATAACACACTGGCAGATTTTAATATACAAATACAGTCCCTACGCTGGCATTATCCATATCAGGTGCGGTCGAAGATCAATCTTCCTCTCAGCCTGTCTCACAGGCTCCCGTTGTTATTATCCATTATGCAGATTTTCTCTTGTTAGAGCGTATTTGAAAAATGCTTTACGCAAGATGTGCGTTACAATTTTTCAAACACGCTTTAGAGTAACACAAGCTTTTGGAAAAGTCAATGGGATGTAAAAGCAGGGTAAATTTTCTACAGTAAATTTGTTACTGTTCACACGCCACTGTCCCGCGAGGTGTTTTGGCATGAATATGCCAAAATCCCGAGACATACAAGCCAAAATTCCATTGCCGCAGGCAATCTGGAATGAATTTTGGCTACGTTACTGTGAACGGAGTGAACAGTAACGTAAATTTACACTACCTAATATTATTTTTAAGTTGACTTTTTATTTTTTTCAGCATATACTAACAGTAGCTAAGGAATGTGACGAGATTCCATGAAGCGACCTAAAGAAACAAAAGCCCTCAGAGTTGCAGCTCTGAGGGCTTTCTTGCTCGTTACGGTGAGCTGTTCCGTTTAGGCTGTTGCTGTCTAACGTCTGCCGTCCAGCCATTTGCATATGTAGTAGCTAACTGCACCTGCTAAAACAGAGACAAGAAATGTGACGAGAATTTCTTCCATGAAACTCACCTCCTTTCTGCTGGAGGTTCGACAGCTCTTATAGTATATCATGGTTACTGTTCACTGGTAATATCCCGCGAGGTGTTTTTTGTGAGCGAAGGTCACAGAAAACCCGAGATATACCGCGCGAATTTATGCGATTAGCATAAATTCTGTGCATCGCGAAGCGTGTTACTGAGAACGGAGTGAACAGTAACATATCATGGTTTAGGACGAATTGAAATAAAAAATCTATTTGTACTAAAACGATTGTCCGTGCTATGATTAACAGGTAGATGACAGACAGCATATGATAAAAAGAAGCTGTCTGCATGGACAGAAAGGCAGGTTAAATCTGATGAAACAGGAAAATTACATAAAGGGTATGATAATGATCATCCTGTCGGCGTTTTTCTTTGCTTGTATGAATGTGAGTGTGCGTCTGGCAGGTGATCTGCCGTCTGTGGAGAAGAGTTTCTTCCGGAATCTGGTGGCGGCGGTGTTTGCAGCGGTGATTCTCTGTAAAAATCGTACAGTGCCGAAGGTGGATAAGAAATACTGGGGACCGCTGATCCTGCGTTGTGTGTGCGGGACACTGGGGATTCTGTGTAACTTTTATGCTATTGACCATCTGTTGGTGGCAGATGCATCAATCCTGAATAAGTTGTCTCCGTTTTTCGCGATTATTTTTTCATTCCTTTTGTTAAAGGAAAAGATCAGACCGGCACAGGCAGCGTGTGTTGCGCTGGCGTTTATCGGATGTTTATTTGTAGTGAAACCGGGATTTCAGAATGCGGCACTTGTTCCGGCACTGATCGGAGTCTGCGGTGGACTGGGAGCAGGAATTGCGTATACGATGGTGCGCGTACTGGGAACTCACGGAGTGAAGGGACCGGTTATCGTGTTTTATTTTTCATTTTTCTCCTGCTTGTCGGTTGTGCCGTGGATGGTATTTCATTTCACTCCGATGAGTATGAAACAGCTTGTGACCTTGCTTATGGCAGGATTATTTGCAGCGGGTGGACAGTTTACGATTACGGCTGCATACACCTATGCACCTGCAGGGAAGATTTCCATCTTTGATTATTCGCAGATTATTTTTGCCACGATGCTGGGATTTGTCCTGTTTGGAGAGATTCCGGATAAGTACAGCTTTACAGGATATGTGCTGATTATTCTGGCATCATTGGGTACCTTTCTTTATAATATGAGGGTAGCTAAGGCTGGTAAATGAAGAAAAAGTAAAAAAGGATTTTCTGATTTTATCCAGTAAGTCTGATGAAATCCGATCAGTATATAGAATTATTGGATTGTAAACTATAAAGTAAAAAAAGTTGTCAATAAAAACGCTTTGTGTTAAAGTATCCAATATGTTAAAAATTAAGGAGAAAGGTGCACAAAGATGTCTTTTATAAAAAAGTATTCCACTACGCCCTCACCATGGAATGTGCCTTGCATATTTCAAGGGTGAGGGATATAGTAACGGGTTTTCCGCACATATGCAGGAAATGCTGGATATTTTCCAGAAGGGAGCAAAGATACAGCTTCATGCAGATACAGACGAGATCTGTTCTGCCTGTCCGAATAATGAAAAAGGATGCTGTTCTTCCTTTTCACTTGTAGAAGCATATGACAATGCAGTGCTGGAGCTATGCGGCCTGGAGAATGGACAGATCATGGAATTTGATGATTTTACAGATGTTGTTCAAAAGAAAATCCTGGCATCAGGAAAGAGGAAAGAAATTTGTGGGAATTGTCAGTGGAACTCAATCTGTGAAAGTCAGAAGAGCAGATGGGAGAAATGCTAAGAAAAATAGAGTAACAGAATGAATAGCGTTCCGGTACAGAACAGAAGCTATGAATGAAAAAAGTCAAATGCGCAAATAGTGCAGTGAAAGGACATAACGATAAAAATGGAAAATACAGAATCACGTTTATATTTCGCCAGTGACTACATGGAAGGTGCGCATCCTGCGATCATGAAGAAGCTGATGGAGACAAACCTGGAGAAAACAGTGGGCTATGGTCAGGATCCATATACAGAAGATGCGAAAGAAAAGATCAGAAAAGCCTGCAATGCACCGGAGGCAGACGTATTCCTGTTGGTTGGCGGAACACAGACCAATGCCACAGTAATCGATGCACTTTTGAAATCCTATCAGGGAGTTGTGGCTGCGGATACAGGTCATATTGCAACCCATGAATCTGGCGCTATTGAATTTGGTGGACATAAGGTTCTGACAGTACCGCAGAAAGATGGAAAAATCTCTGCACAGCAGATTGAGAAGCTGGTGAAGGATTTCTATGATGATGCCAATTATGAGCATATGGTAATGCCTGGAATGGTATATATTTCCCAGCCAACAGAATATGGTACCCTGTATTCCAGAGAAGAATTAGCAGCTCTCAGCAAAGTCTGCCGGGAAAATCATCTTCCCCTTTATGTGGATGGCGCCCGCCTTGCCTATGCACTGGCAAGTCCGGAGAACGATGTGACTCTCACTGATCTGGCTGAATTTAGTGATGCGTTTTACATTGGAGGAACCAAATGCGGAGCATTGTTTGGAGAAGCGGTGGTTATACCGCAGAAAGGACGGATTCCTCATTTCTTTACAATCATCAAGCAGCATGGAGCATTGCTTGCCAAAGGAAGAATCGCCGGGATCCAGTTTGGTGAGCTGTTTACGGACGGACTGTACCTGCGGATCGGCAAACCTGCAATGGAAGCTGCAGAGCAGATCAAGGCTGCACTGAAGAAGTATGGATATCAGCTTTCTCTGGATACGCCTACCAACCAGATCTTCTGTATTGTGTCTAATGATGTAATGAAAGAAATAGCCCAGGATGTGGAGTTCGGATTCTGGGAGAAGTATGATGAGACACACTCTGTGATCCGCTTTGCCACAAGCTGGGCTACTACTATGGAAGATACACAGAAACTGATTCAGATTCTGGAAAAAAATAAATAAGAGAAAAAATCAGTGGTCAGTTGATTTAAAGGAGTGTTACAGGCAGCATCAGGGCAATGGTGCTGCCTTTTTCGCTGCTCTGGGTTACTTTTACCTGACCGTTGTGCTGTCTGGCAATCTCGCTTACAAGAGCAAGCCCCAGACCTGCACCGCCCATGGCACGGCTGCGGGATTTGTCCACACGGTAGAAAGGATCAAAGATTTTTTCCTGATTTTCAGGGGAGATACCGATGCCTGTGTCGGTTACCTCCAGGACTGCAGACTCTGCAGTGTGAATGCTTACAGTGACGGAACCGGAAGGCCGGTTATATTTGATCGCATTTTCAACCAGATTATAAACTGCCCGGTACAGAAGGATATAGCTGCCTGTAACAGTACAGTCGCCATCTGTCTGAATAAGCCGGACCTGATGTTTTTCTGCAACCGGATCCAGATCGCAGAAAACCTCTTCTGTGAGTGCTGCAAGGGAAATAGTGTCAGAACGCTCTACTGTTTGAAGACCTGTCATGTCCAGCAGGATTTCCGCAAGATGGGAAAGCCGTCCGGTCTGTTCCTGAAGCATGGTGAAAAGTCTGTCGTATTCCTGGGGTGCGTGCTCCGGCTTTTTGTAAAAAACTTCCAGATTTGTCTGCATTACAGCTAAGGGTGTGCGAAGCTCATGTGCTGCACTTGCCACAAACTGTTTCTGTGCAGAGAAGGCATTGTCCAGGCGGGCAAGCATGTCATTAAAGGATCTGGTCAGACGTGAGATTTCATCCTCTGAGAGTGGGACTTCCAGCGGTTCAGACAGATTCTGTGCCTGTACCTGGCGGATCCTGTCGCTGAATCTGCGCAGGGGGGCTCAGGGCTCTTCTGGTGACAAACCAGGTACAGATACTGCTGAGAAGAATAATGATACCTGTGGCAATCATGCTCTGGAACAAAAAAATTTGTTTTTGGTATTCTGGATCTGGTTTTCCAGATCAGGGATGAGGATTTTTGGATCTACATTGATGGAGATCGGGTTTGAATTATCGGGGGTGACCAGAACCACATAGTCGGAGATCCCTTCCAGGCCGGTCACAGCAGAACGGCTGATGAAGAAATACATCAGTGCACAGGCTGTGATAACCAGCCCGGAGATCAGCAATGTGAGCCGCCACTGGAGAGAGAGCCTGCGGGGGGAAAGTTTTTCTGAATAAAATTTCATAGATAAATCCTTTCGTTTCATTATAATGACATAGTAGTATTTGAAATCTGAAAATATTTATTGTACAGATATGAATGATTTTTATTCTTCCAGAATATATCCCTGTCCAATCTTATTTTGTATAGGATCATATCCAAGGGCAGTTCGCAGTTTTTTTCTTAAAGAAGAAATATGCACCCGGATGGAATTACTGAAGCTGTTCACGCTGCCGTCCCAGAGATGCTCGATCATTTCCTCAGGGCTGATGATCCGGTTGCGGTGAAGCAGAAAATATTCCAGAAGTGCGCTTTCTTTCCTGGTGAGAGCCAGAGGCGTGCCATCTACACTGGCTTCTCTTGTACGTGTGTCAAAGGTAATGCGGCTGCATCTCAGGCAGACATCCTCCTGGATAAATTTGCGTCGGGTAAGGCTGCGGATGCGGGCTTCCAGCTCTTCGAAATGAAATGGCTTGGTGAGGTAATCGTTGGCTCCCAGATCCAGCCCCTCTACCTTATCCTGGATCTGTACTCTTGCGGAGAGTATGAGAACAGGAGTATTGGTATTGAAGGTACGGAACTGACGCAGGATTTCCAGACCGTCAATTCCCGGCAGGTTCAGATCCAGAAGGATCAGGTCGTAATTCTCTGTCATACATAATTCCAGTCCCTCTTCTCCGTCAAAGCAGGTATCTGTTTCGTATCCGTCCATGCGGAGCCCCTCTGCCATGGAACGGCAGAGCTGTTCTTCATCTTCTATAATTAAAATGTGCATGATAGTCTCCTTTTTGAATTTCTAGATTTATAGTTTTTATCATAGCACACGAAGTATAAAAATTCGTGTAAAAAAAAGAAAAATGTTTCATATTAAAATATCCGATTACAAAGTTCTTTTAAACAACCGTAAGCAAAGAATTCCCTCACCTCTATAGGGACGCCGCTGAAAAAACTGTTTTTTCATACTATATACAGTGTCTCAAAGTTGATTGATGTACTTTATTTTGTGTTAATTTATACGCAAAAAAGGACTTTTTCAGTGGCTTTCTATAGGTGATGGGATGAATTGCACTATGAATTGCAACATTCGAGCATGTCTGCTCAAAATTTATAAAAAAATCACAAAACACTTGTTCTGACACAATAAAA
>ENA-OQES01000700-OQES01000700.1-human-gut-metagenome-genome-assembly--contig:-NODE-700-length-13448-cov-3.773891_pt1 | contig 13448 bp, 10 predicted proteins | sample MGYA00242798_ERZ504641 | MGnify/ENA primary metagenome ERZ504641 (study PRJEB26092, sample SAMD00036327) | human gut metagenome | host: Homo sapiens | study: EMG produced TPA metagenomics assembly of... | reverse complement strand
CTGATTACGAAAACTCCAAAATTCAGGGTACTTTTAATCAAGGTTTTATGACTACGGAATTATTGGCAGCCGCTTTGCTTGATATGGAACTGCATAACCTGACTGATACAGACAATCTGAATGTCGTTGCTTTTGAAAAACGAAACGATGGACAAGCTGGGGCTGATTCCTGAAATAGCTCCTCGGTATCGCGCCACTTATTTTAGTCATATTATAGGTGGATATGCTGCTGGGTATTACAGCTATCTATGGGCAGAAGTTCTTGACACGGATGCTTTTGAAGCGTTTAAAGAACATGGAGTGTTCGATCAAAAATACCGCAGACTCTTTCCGTAAAAATATTCTAGAGAAAGGTGGAACGGAAGATCCTATGACCCTTTACAGAGGTTTTCGTGGGGCTGATCCCAGCTTGGAACCCTTGCTTAAAAACAGGGGTTTGAAATAAAATAGACTGTGAGATAGAATAATTTAGGCTGCAAAAAATGCTTTTGCAGCCATTTTTTCTCATTTTTGGAATCTAAATATTTGTGTTTGATACCGTGGGAATGTGCAAAAAAAACTATATTTGCAACCTTGTATAAACTAAGAATTAATCAAAAAGTAAAAATAATAAATTTCAAAGTAACATGCAAAACAAAGGATTTGTAAAGGTTTTTGCGGTATTACTCACCCTTGTATGTGTGTTTTATCTTTCTTTCTCTTTTGTGACCCGCTATCACATGGACAAAGCGGCACAAGACCCGAAAGGTGAAGCACATTACCTTGATTCTATGCAGAATGAAAAAGTTTATTTGGGTAGTTATACGCTGAAACAGTGTCGCGAGATGGAGATTGGTCTGGGTCTGGACCTGAAAGGTGGTATGAACGTTATCCTTGAAGTTTCTGTACCGGATGTAGTGAAGGCTTTGGCTGACAACAAGACTGATGAAGCTTTTAACAAAGCGGTTGCAGAAGCATCAAAACAATCTATCACTAGTCAGGATGACTTTATCACTCTTTTTGTAAAAGAGTATAAGAAACAAGCTCCCAATGGCAAATTGGCTGAATTATTTGCTACTCAGCAGTTGAAAGACAAAGTAACCACCCGCAGTTCCGACAGTGAAGTTGAAAAAGTATTGCGCGAAGAGGTAAAGGCTGCTATCGACAACTCTTATAATGTATTACGTACACGTATTGACCGCTTTGGTGTGGCACAGCCTAACATTCAGGCATTGGAAGGAAAGATGGGCCGTATCATGGTGGAACTGCCGGGTATCAAAGAACCGGAACGTGTCAGAAAACTGTTGCAGGGATCTGCTAACTTGGAATTCTGGGAAACTTTCGACGCAAAAGAAATAGTTCCTTATCTTTCTTCTGTAGATAACAGACTGCGTGATATTCTTGCCGTTGAAAGTGGTGCTGCTTCTGTTGATTCTGTAGCTACTGATACTGTTGCTGTAGCACAGGCTTCTGCAATTTCTGCTGCCGACAGTCTTGCAGCCGCATTGAAAGGCGAAACGGCAAGTAACTCTGCCGCAATGGAGCAGATGAAGAAAGAACATCCGTTGGCTTCTGTTCTTCAATTAAATCCGAATGGTTACGGGTCGGTGGTAGGTTATGCCGATTATAAAGATACTGCTCAGGTAAACCAGTACCTTGCTATGAAAGAAGTGAAAGAAATGTTGCCGAAAGATCTTCGTTTGAAATGGGGTGTAAAGGCTGCTGACTTTGACAAGCAGGGACGTATCTTTGAATTGTATGCTATCAAGTCTACTGAACGTAACGGACGTGCTCCGTTGGAAGGTGATGTGATCACTGATGCTAAAGATGAATATGACCAGTTCAACAAGCCTTGTGTCAGTATGTCTATGAACACTGACGGCGCACGCCGCTGGGCTGTTTTGACAAAGAACAATGTAGGCAAGGCTATCGCTATCGTACTGGATGGTTACGTATACAGCGCTCCGAATGTAAACGGTGAAATTACGGGGGGACACTCTCAGATTACCGGTAACTTTACTCCGGAGGTGACAAAAGACTTGGCTAACGTATTGAAGTCTGGTAAGATGCCTGCTCCTGCACGTATCGTTCAGGAGGATATTGTTGGTCCGTCATTGGGGCAGGAATCTATCAATCAAGGTATTATTTCATTTGTTGTTGCGTTGATTCTGTTGATGATCTATATGTGCGCTATGTACGGATTGATTCCGGGTATGGTTGCCAACTGCGCATTGGTTGTTAACTTCTTCTTCACATTAGGAATCCTTACCTCGTTCCAAGCTGCACTGACCATGTCTGGTATTGCCGGTATGGTGTTGTCATTGGGTATGGCTGTAGATGCTAACGTGTTGATTTATGAACGTACAAAAGAAGAATTGAGAGCCGGTAAAACTGTTAAGGCTGCTTTAGCAGACGGTTATTCTAACGCATTCTCTGCTAATTTTTGACTCAAACTTGACATCAATTATCACTGGTATCATTCTGTTCTATTTCGGTACGGGTCCGATTCGTGGTTTTGCCACTACGTTGATTATCGGTATCCTCTGCTCATTCTTTACAGCAGTATTCTTGACCCGTATTGTTTATGAGCACTTCATGAATAAAGACAAGTGGCTGAACTTGACATTCACTACAGGGATCTCCAAGAATCTGATGCAGAACGTGAATTACAACTTTATGGGAATGATGAAACGTTCATTCACGGTATTCGGAGCGATTATCGTTATCTGTATCATTTCATTCTTTATCCGTGGTTTGGCGCAGAGTATTGACTTTACCGGTGGACGTAACTTCGTAGTTCAGTTTGAACAGCAGGTTGAACCTGAAACAGTGCGTGACCTGTTGAAGAAGAAAATCACAGAAGATAATGTACAGGCTATTGCTTTGGGTACAGACAAGAAGACAATCCGTATTACAACCAATTACCGTATTAATGAAGATTCTCCTACTATCGACTCTGAAATTGAAGAGTTCTTGTATCAGTCTTTGAAAGATGGTAACTTGCTGGGCGAAGGTACTACATTGGAAATCTTTATTGACCGTGATAATCGTGTCGGTGGTTCTATCATCAGTTCTCAGAAAGTAGGTCCTAGTATCGCTGATGATATCAAGACTTCGGCTGTCTGGTCTGTATTGTTTGCATTGGTGGCTATCGGTTTGTATATCTTGCTGCGTTTCCGCAATGTAGCTTATAGTGTGGGTGCGACTGTTGCATTGGCTGTCGATACTATTTTGATCATCGGTGCATACTCGTTATGTTATGGATGGGTTCCGTTCTCATTGGAAATTGACCAGACTTTTATTGGCGCTATTTTGACCGCTATCGGTTATTCTATCAATGACAAGGTGGTTATCTTTGACCGTATCCGTGAGTTCTTCGGTCTGTATCCGAAACGTAACCGTATGCAGTTGTTTAATGATTCATTGAATACTACTTTGGCTCGTACCATCAATACTTCATTAAGTACATTGATCGTATTGTTGTGTATCTTCGTGCTGGGTGGTGACAGTATCCGCAGCTTCGCCTTTGCAATGATTTTGGGCGTTGTGATCGGTACATTGTCTTCTATCTTCATTGCTGCTCCTATCGCTTACCTGACTATGGGTAACAAGATGCCGGAAGAAACAAAGGCATAAGAAGGTTTCTTTTAAGAAATAAATAAAAAGAGGAGGATGCTCATATCATGAGCATCCTCCTCTTTTTATAATGGTCGATTGGAATTGGTTTGTGGAAAAAGGGTAGATGAATCTTCTGTGGCTTCAAAAATTAACTTAAGTACATTGGGTAAGTAACTTAGCTTACTTGGCATTTCAACTTAACTTGCTTGTCCCATGAAGTTAACTTGCATTTTTTACGCTGTATCTTGCAGATCAATTCTGTTTGGCTATAATCGTGAAAATAGTTATCTGACTACTCTTCCTGAAGTGTTTCCTTGCATTAACTCTTCCACTTCTTCTACTGTTACTTGATTGAAATCTCCATATATGGTATTTTTCAATGCAGATGCGGCAAGGGCGAATTCCAATGTTTTTTGGTCATTGTCGGGGTAGGTCAGCAAACCATAAATCATGCCGCCTACAAATGCATCTCCTGCACCCACACGGTCTACTTCATGGACAATATCGTAAATGCCGGTATGCCTTAATGTTCCTTTAGAATAAAGTATGGCTGCCAGCAGATTGTGATTGGAAGTGATGGTATTACGCAACTCCAGAAACATTTTCTGGCATCGGGGAGCTTGTTCTGATACTTTTTGGACCGAATACTTTGAAACCGGACAAATCTAATGGATATGAGGTGTCTACAGCTTTAAAATCCTACCGGGGGCAATGCCGAAAATTTCTTTGTATTCGGGTTCTGCACCAAAAATTGACATCGCTATATTGAACAAGGGGGCAGCATTACCTCTGATGCGGATTTACCGTAATTCCATAATTTTTTGGCGGAAATTTCAAGTCGCATGAGATTGTTAATCCCAGGCGGTCTGCTGTTTGCAGTGCTTCCAGGCAGGCATCTGCTCCTTCCTGTGACAGGGACGCTGCTATACCCGACCAGTGGAACCAGCCTGCATCGGAAAGAATCTTTTCCCAGTCTATCATGCCGGGACGTAAAGTGGCAAAGGAAGAGCCTTCACGGTCATATACTACATTGGAGTTACGAAATGCTGCACCGCTTTCCAGAAAGTATAATCCCATGCGTTTCCCACCATAAATAATGCCGTCTGTACCTAATCCGTAAGCTTGGAGTGAGTTTACGCAGGCTTGTGTCATTGCATTCTCGGGAAGTCTGGTAACGAATTCTGTGGGGATGCCGAAGTTGACCAGTGATATGGCTACATTCGCTTCACTTCCTCCATAAGTAGCAATAAACTCGTTTGTTTGGGAAAAGCGCTGGAAATTGGGGGCGGTCAGCCTTAGCATTACTTCTCCGAATGTAACGACTTTCTTGTTCTGGGTAATAGCTCTTGTATTCATAGTATGTTTTTAATCAGTATGTTAATTTGCACGAAGATACGATCAAAATTTTCATATAAGTGCAAGAAATGTATAAAAATAGCCTTCTCTATCTTTTCCATATAGAATAGAGAAGGCTATTTTATTTATTCAATATTAGTGGTTTATTTATTGAATCGTATTTTTAGTTTGGCAAGCATATCCTGTGTCATGCTGTCTAGATCATATTCCGGTTTCCATCCCCATTCCTCACGGGCACAAGTGTCGTCCAGTGAGTTCGGCCATGATTCGGCGATAGCTTGACGTAGCGGATCTACTTTGTACTCCATATGGAAGTTGGGCATATACTTCTTTATATTGTTATAAATAATTTCCGGATCAAAACTCATTGAAGCAATGTTGAACGAATTGCGATGAATTAGTTTGTCGGGATTCGCTTCCATGATTTCAATGGCTGCACGTAAACCGTCAGGCATATACATCATATCCATGAATGTACCGGCTGCAATAGGACATTCAAATTTTTCACCTTTTACAGCCGAATAATAGATGTCTACAGCATAATCGGTAGTCCCGCCACCCGGAGGTGTGACATACGAAATTAATCCGGGGAAACGAACGGAGCGGGTATCTACGCCAAAACGGATATGGTAATAATCGCTCAGTAATTCTCCTGATACTTTTGTAACGCCATACATGGTACGCGGATTACGGATAGTGTCTTGCGGGGTCTTGTCTTTAGGGGTGTTGTTGCCGAAGACACCGATAGAACTTGGGGTAAATACGGCGCAACCCATTTCGCGTGCTACTTCCAATACGTTGAACAGGCCTCCCATGCCTATTTTCCATGCTAGTTGAGGTTTGGCTTCTGCTACAGCCGATAGTAAGGCTGCCAGGTTGTAAATGGTGTCGATGTTGTACTTTGATACAGTTTCGGCAATTTGTTGTTCGTTGGTGATATCTACGATGGCAGAAGGGCCTGATTCTTTTAATTCCCCTTTAGGCTCAGCACCGGGAATATATCCGGCTACGATATTACCATTGTAAATACTTCTCAATTTCATGGTTAGTTCCGAACCGATCTGACCGGTGGAGCCGATAATTAATACATTTTTCATAGTTTGCAATTTGCTTTAAGTTTTCTTTTGGAAGCAAAGATAGATAGAAAACTGCATATTTTATCAAAATTTTCTCTATAATTTAATCGGATATCAAAAAAAAAATAAGAACTTTGTCAAGTCAGACTGATTTTTAAACTTAAACTATATACTTAATGAAAAAAACAAAGCTATGTATGGTAAAATGAAGGAGTTCCTTGCGAAGGAACTGGCTGATATTAAGGCAGCCGGATTGTATCAAAAAATGAACGTATAATTACCACACCTCAGCGTGCGGACATCAAGGTGAATGACGGAGAAGATGTGTTGAACTTTTGTGCCAACAATTATTTAGGTTGTCAGATAATCAACGCTTGATCAATGCTGCCAAAGAGGCGATGGACACACATGGCTTCGGTATGTCTTCCGTACGCTTTATCTGTGGAACTCAGGATTTGCACAAACAGCTGGAAGCTGCCATTTCTGATTATTTTAAAACAGAAGATACTATACTTTATGCAGCTTGTTTTGATGCTAACGGTGGTTTGTTCGAACCGCTGTTTACAGAAGAAGACGCTATTATTTCAGATGCGTTGAATCATGCATCTATTATAGATGGTGTACGCTTGTGTAAGGCAAAACGCTATCGTTATGCCAATGCTGATATGGCTGACCTGGAACGTTGTTTGCAGGAAGCGCAGGCACAGCGTCATCGTATTATTGCTACAGATGGTGTATTCTCGATGGATGGTAATGTGGCTCCATTGGATAAGATTTGTGAACTGGCGGAAAAGTATGACGCGTTGGTTATGGTGGATGAATCTCATTCGGCCGGTGTAGTAGGTCCTACAGGGCATGGCGTGGCAGAACAGTTTAATGCATACGGGCGTGTGGATATCTTTACTGGTACATTAGGTAAAGCATTTGGTGGGGCAATGGGAGGATTTACCACCGGTAAGAAAGAAATTATTGATATGTTGCGCCAGCGTTCCCGTCCTTATTTATTCTCTAATTCTGTAGCTCCTGCCATTATCGGTGCTAGTCTGGAAATGTTTAAGATATTGAAAGAAAGTGATGCTTTGCATACTAAGCTGATGGATAATGTGAATTATTTCCGTGACAGGATGCTGGCTGCCGGTTTTGACATCAAACCAACTCAGAGCGCGATTTGTGCTGTGATGCTTTATGATGCGAAACTGTCTCAGGATTTTGCCGCCAAGATGCAGAAAGAGGGCATATATGTAACCGGTTTCTATTATCCGGTTGTTCCGAAAGGACAGGCACGTATCCGTGTCCAGTTGTCTGCCGGGCATGAAAAGGCACATTTGGATAAGGCAATTGCTGCATTTATTAAAGTGGGCAAAGAACTTGGGGTGATTAAATAAGCAGATTTGAAAGCTATCCAGTAAAATAAGAGCAGTAAACGGTTGTATAACAATTGTTTACTGCTCTTTGTAGCCCCGAGGGGAATCGAACCCCTATCTAAAGTTTAGGAAACTTCTATTCTATCCGTTGAACTACAAGGCCCCTTTATGGGTACAAAGGTACTTCTTTTTGTTAAAATGGCAATATGAAAGATTGAAAAATGTCTTAAGTGGGAAGAAAATAATCCTTTCTTTGTTGTTTTGTTGTTTTTTGTCTGTTTTTTATAATCTAATAATGTTGTTATTCTGCTATAAAACTTTCATGTTGTTCATAAAAACATGGATAAAAAATAATAAATTGTAAAAATGAATCGTTTTTGATGCTGTCATAATGATAGGGATTTATGCTTTTAAACAGGTAATTATCTCTGCTTTTTCTTAGCTTGGAAACAAATAAACCTTTAATTTTGTACATTTTGATATTCAAACGTAGTTTGATAGCGGAATATTTTGTCCTTTGACAGAACTTTCCGAACTTTGCAAACAGTGAAATTTTGTAACCCTAAATAATAAGTTATGGCAGATGAAATGATAGTCAAGGAGTTGGACCAAGTGGTGGTCCGTTTCTCAGGCGACTCAGGCGATGGTATGCAGCTGGCCGGAAATATCTTTTCTAATATTTCGGCTACAGTGGGAAATGATATCAGTACATTCCCCGATTACCCGGCGGATATACGTGCCCCGCAAGGTTCGTTGACCGGTGTGTCAGGTTTCCAGGTGCATATCGGTGCGGGTAAAGTTTTTACCCCTGGTGACAAATGCGACGTGCTGGTCGCAATGAATGCCGCTGCATTGAAAACACAATACAAATTTGCGAAGTCCACAGCTTGTATCATTATTGATACAGATTGTTTTCAGAAATCAGATCTGGACAAGGCGGCTTTCAAAACAGACAATCCGATTGAAGAAATGGGTATTAAGCAGGATGTAATTGCTGCTCCTATTTCGCAGATGGTGAAAGATTGTCTGGCAGATACAGGCATGGACAACAAGTCAATGTTGAAATGTCGTAATATGTTTGCTTTGGGATTGGTCTGCTGGTTGTTTAATCGTGACCTGGCGGTTGCTGAAAATTTTCTTGCGCGAGAAATTTGCAAAGAAGCCGCAAATAGCTGAAGCGAATATTAAAGTGATACACGCCGGATATGATTATGGTCACAATACGCATGCGTCTGTGGATCATACTTATAAGGTGGAAACTAAGTCTAAAGTACCTGGAAAGTACATGGATATCAGCGGAAACAAGGCTACGGCTTATGGCTTAATTGCTGCTGCCGAGAAAGCAGGTCTGCGTTTGTTCCTGGGATCTTATCCCATTACTCCGGCAACAGATATCTTGCATGAACTTTCTAAACATAAATCATTGGGAGTGACTACGGTTCAATGTGAAGATGAAATTTCAGGTTGCGCTACGGCTATCGGTGCCTCGTTTGCAGGTGCGTTGGCAGCTACTTCTACTTCGGGACCGGGTGTTTGTCTGAAATCAGAGGCTATGAATCTGGCTGTTATTACAGAATTACCATTGGTGGTTATTAATGTACAGCGCGGCGGTCCTTCTACTGGTTTGCCTACTAAGTCTGAGCAAACAGATTTATTGCAGGCTTTGTTTGGCCGTAACGGTGAATCTCCTATGCCGGTCATTGCCGCAGCTTCTCCAACTCATTGTTTTGATGCTGCTTATGATGCTTGTAAGATTGCCTTGGAACACATGACCCCGGTGGTGTTGCTGACTGATGGTTTTGTAGCAAATGGTTCCGGTGCATGGAAGTTGCCTGATCTGGCGAACTATCCGGCTATTAACCCACCCTATGTTACTCCGGAAATGAAGGATAATTATACTCCTTACAAGCGTAACGCCGAAACAGGTGTCCGTTATTGGGCATTGCCGGGACAGGAAGGTTATATGCATATTTTGGGAGGCTTGGAAAAAGACAGTGATACAGGTGCTATTTCTACCGAGCCTGAAAACCATAATTTGATGTGCCGTTTGCGTGCCGAGAAGGTTGCTAAAATTCCAGTGCCTGATGTTAAGGTGCAAGGCTGCGTAGAGGATGCAGATTTGCTGATAGTAGGTTTCGGTGGAACTTACGGTCATTTATATTCAGCAATGGAGGAAATGAACCATGCGGGCAAGAAGGTTGCTTTGGCACATTTTGTTCATTTGAACCCGCTGCCTCACAATACGGCAGAAGTGCTGAAGAAATATAAGAAGGTAGTCGTGGCTGAGCAGAATCTTGGTCAGTTTGCCGGATATCTCCGTATGAAAGTGGACGGATTTGTTCCTTATCAGTTTAATGAGGTAAAAGGCCAGCCGTTCGTAGTCAGCGAGTTAGTTGATGCTTTCACTGAGATTTTAAATAAATAATAACCGTAAAGAAAGTAAAGACTATGAACGAATATACAGCAAAAGATTTCAAAAAGGGACAACCTCGCTGGTGTCCGGGTTGCGGTGACCATTTTTTCTTGGCTTCGCTGCACAAAGCGATGGCTGAATTGGGAGTGGCTCCTCATGATACTGCCGTTATTTCGGGTATCGGATGTTCCAGCCGTCTGCCTTATTACATGAATACATATGCCATGCAAACTGTGCACGGTCGTGCGGCTGCTATTTCTACAGGCTGCAAGGTGGCTAATCCGAAGATTACTGTCTGGCAGATTTCAGGGGATGGTGATGGGCTGGCTATTGGTGGAAATCATTTTATACACGCCGTTCGTCGTAATATCGACTTGAATATGATTTTGTTGAACAACCGGATATATGGTTTGACTAAAGGACAGTATTCTCCGACCTCTCCCCGTGGATTTGTTAGCAAATCATCTCCTTACGGCACTGTGGAAGATCCGTTTCATCCGGCTGAATTATGTTTTGGTGCGCGTGGGCGTTTCTTTGCCCGTGCGGTAGCTACGGATGGTCCTGGTACAGTGGAGATTCTGAAAGCTGCTGCCAATCATAAAGGTGCGGCTGTATGTGAAATTCTTCAGAACTGCGTCATTTTTAATGATGGAACACACGAATCAGTATATACGAAAGAAGGTCGTTCAAAGAATGCCATTTATTTGGAACACGGTAAACCGATGTTGTTTGGGGTAGATAAAGAATACGGGCTGATGCAGGAAGGTTTCGGGCTGAAAGTGGTAAAGCTTGGCGAGAATGGTGTGACGGAAAAATGACATTTTAGTGCACGATGCTCATTGTATGGATAATACTTTGCAGTTGAAACTGGCATTGATGGAAGGACCGGATTTTCCGGTTGCATTAGGTGTGATCCGTGATGTGGAAGCGCCTACTTATGATGACGCCGTTAATACACAGATTGAAGAAGTGGCCGCAAAGAAAAAATATCATAATTTCCAGGAATTACTGATGACAAATGATATTTGGGAAGTGAAATAATATTTTCATTTTCCCTGTAGGAACCGGATCTACAGAGTTGTTCTAAAAATTAAATGGTTAGTAATAGGCAGTGAATAATTGCCGGTTACTAACCATTTAATTTAGAATTTTAGTGTGTAAGAGAACACACCTGAAACTGTCCTTATAGTTTGAACTTTAGAGTTTCTCGCCGAATGATAAATCACCGGCATCCCCTAACCCCGGAACAATGTATTTGTGCTCGTCCAAGACAGGGTCTATGGCGGCACACCATAATGTGACATCATCGCCGGGAAAAAGTTCTGCCATATGCGCTACCCCTTGTTGGCTGGCAATGACACAGGCCATCTGCAATTTAGCTGGTTTGCCTTTGGTAAGAAACGCTTTCCAGGCAAGTTCCATGCTTTCACCGGTGGCAAGCATGGGATCAACGAGAAGCAAGGTTCTGTCATTCAATGAAGGAGCGGCGATGTATTCAATGTGTACATCTACAATACGGTGTTCATCATCTTTGTAAAAACGGAATGCGGAAACGAAAGCGTTGTCGGCATGGTCGAACATGTTCAGAAAACCGGTGTGCAGCGGCAGTCCGGCACGGAATACCGTTGCGATCACTATTTTGTCATCGTGTGTGCTGGCCGTGGCAGTTCCCAAGGGTGTCTGTACTTGCTTTACGGAATAGGTTAGTGCTTTACTCATCTCGTATGCCATGATTTCTCCTATTCTTTCAATATTTCTGCGGAAACGCATACGATCATTTTGAACATGTACATCGCGCAATTCCGCTACATATTGGTTTAGGAGAGAATTGCCTTCACTGAGATTGATGATTTTCATATCTATGCTTTTGTTATATTGTTGACTTTGACCTGCAAAGAAACAAATAATTTCTAGATTTGTAAAGTACGAATTGCATTTTTGTTACACAAATATAAATATTTGATTATTACGGAAATTTTTCTCTAATAACTTCTTTTTTTAAAATAAAGCACTTAATTTTAGTAGCGCCTTAGACAAGGGGGTGTTGAAAAACATCTTCTTTCAGAAAATAAAGAGTAAAAATAACATTATACAATAACCAAATTAAATCATTAAAAATGCAAATTTAGATTTAAGCAAGTACGGTATTACCGACGTGAAGGAAGTTCTCCACAATCCTTCTTATGATGTGCTTTTCGCTGAAGAAACTAAACCGGGATTGGAAGGTTTCGAAAAAAGGACAGGTTACTGAACTGGGTGCTGTAAACGTAATGACTGGTGTTTACACAGGTCGTTCTCCTAAAGATAAATTCTTCGTTAAGAATGAAGCTTCTGAAAATTCAGTATGGTGGACTTCTGACGAATATAAAAACGATAACAAACCTTGTACTGAAGAAGCTTGGGCTGACTTGAAGTCTAAAGCTGTAAAACAATTGAGCGGCAAGCGTTTGTTCGTTGTTGATACATTCTGCGGTGCTAATGCTGCAACTCGTATGAAAGTACGTTTCATCATGGAAGTGGCTTGGCAGGCTCATTTCGTAACTAACATGTTCATCCGCCCGACTGCTGAAGAACTGGAAGCTTACGGAGAACCTGATTTTGTATGTTTCAATGCATCTAAGGCAAAAGTTGACAACTATAAAGAACTGGGCTTGAACTCTGAAACAGCTACTGTTTTCAACTTGAAGACTAAAGAACAAGTTATCCTGAACACTTGGTACGGTGGTGAAATGAAGAAAGGTATGTTCTCTATCATGAACTACATGAACCCGCTTCGTGGTATCGCTTCCATGCACTGCTCTGCTAATACAAATATGGAAGGAACTAGTTCGGCTATCTTCTTCGGTTTGTCTGGTACAGGTAAGACTACTTTGTCTACTGACCCGAAACGTAAGTTGATCGGTGACGACGAACACGGATGGGATGACGAAGGTGTATTCAACTACGAAGGTGGTTGCTATGCTAAAGTTATCAACTTGGATAAGGAAAGTGAACCCGATATCTACGCTGCTATCAAACGTGACGCTTTGCTGGAAAACGTAACAGTTGATGCTAACGGTAAGATTGATTTCGCTGATAAGAGCGTAACAGAAAACACTCGTGTTTCTTATCCTATCTATCATATCGAAAACATCGTTAAACCTATCTCTAAAGGTCCTCACGCTCAACAAGTTATTTTCTTGTCAGCTGATGCATTCGGTGTATTGCCTCCGGTATCTATCTTGAACCCTGAACAAGCTCAGTATTACTTCTTGTCTGGATTTACAGCTAAATTGGCTGGTACAGAACGTGGTATTACTGAACCGACTCCGACATTCTCTGCTTGCTTCGGTGCTGCTTTCTTGTCATTGCATCCTACTAAGTATGCTGAAGAATTGGTTAAGAAGATGGAAAAGACTGGTGCTAAAGCATATTTGGTTAACACTGGTTGGAACGGTACTGGTAAACGTATCTCTATCCGCGATACTCGTGGTATCATCGATGCTATTTTGGATGGCTCTATTGATAAGGCTCCTACTAAGGTTATTCCTTACTTCGATTTCGTTGTTCCTACAGAATTGCCGGGTGTTGATCCGAAGATCCTTGATCCTCGTGACACTTACGCTGACGCTGCTCAGTGGGATGAAAAAAGCAAAAAGACTT
>ENA-OQES01000699-OQES01000699.1-human-gut-metagenome-genome-assembly--contig:-NODE-699-length-13450-cov-2.645725_pt1 | contig 13450 bp, 18 predicted proteins | sample MGYA00242798_ERZ504641 | MGnify/ENA primary metagenome ERZ504641 (study PRJEB26092, sample SAMD00036327) | human gut metagenome | host: Homo sapiens | study: EMG produced TPA metagenomics assembly of... | reverse complement strand
TGAGCTTCTTTATTTCCGTTCCCAAGCTAAAACCAATATCCTTCATTTGAGCAGGATTATCGGCCATATCACTGATAAAATTACCATATCTGGGGAGTTTTCCTAAATCACCATACAAGGACATCCGCCATTTTCCGACAAATTTATTCAAACTCATTTTCGCTCCATACATATCCCCCGAACCTTTCAAAGCTGAAACGTCCCCCGATTAATCCATCTGTCAAATCCTTCTTGGTCTTCACATCCATCACCGTTTTCTTCTTACCGTCTGACACCCCTGTCATTTGCTCTTTATCCGACTGCTGCTCGTATACCTTTACCTCTTTCAAAGCATCTACCGGCATATTGTTCAAAGCAACTTTGCTATCTGCAAAAAATCTCCTTTCCATTTAATAAGATCTGAGTGATTTCCTTTCCATGAAAATTCATCTTGCCGGATTTCTCGTCTAATTCCAATCCGGGAAGCTGCCTCACCAAATCCTGCAGAACAGCTCCTTCCGATGTCTTAAAGGCTCCGGTATTATATACTAATGTATCTCCGGACATCTTCATTTTCTGCAGTTCGGCCTTTATAACCGTTTCATCCAATACAATACTGGAAGGTTTCATCATCAGAGCACCTCCATAAACTTCTTTCCGATAAGCAGGAATATTCACTTTTTTTTCAATGGTTTCATATCCTAAAAAATGAAGCCTTACTTAAATAATTACCGGGATTCATAGGGTACAAACGGAAAACACCCTTCTTATCGCTCACCGTACCTTCTATAAAACTCGTATCAGGCAAAGAATAAAGTTGGATATTTACATCCGGCAAAGGATCGGGATAAGGGCGTTCTCCCTGTTCTCTGACAGAACCCGTCAAATGATAAGCTTTTCTTTTCTTGCTTTATCTGAATCAAGCTTTTCCTGTCCACTAACCGGGAGAACAAAAGACAATATAATAAACAACGAGAACAGTTTAGTCATCTTGAAATATCAACAGGGTCCTATTTCAATGCTTCCGCAATGGCATTCATCAGATATCCAAATTCTTCTTTCTCATACCCGATGGAAGTATAAACGGCTTCTCCTTCTTTATTGAAAAGATAGGCGCGAGGAATTGACTTTTCAGCAAATAAAGAGAACACCTCACGTTTAGGATCGGGATATAACGGGAAAGTGAATTTCTTCCGTTCATTATAAGCCCTCAACTGTTCATCCGTATGCTCACGACCAATTACTAATAATACGAAGTCCTTGTTATCTTTATATTCAGGCCACAAAGTCTTCTCTATGTCAGCCAGTTCCAGCTGACATGGCCCGCACCAAGTGGCAAATAAGCTCACCAAAACGACCTTACCTTTCAATTCAGCCGAAGAAACATCTCCATATACCGCAGATTTTAGATGAAAATCAGGTAATTTATCTCCTTTTTTGCAATTCTTGAGCATTTATGGCAAATACCATGCAAAGCATCATGAACAATAATCCTAACTTTTTCATTTTCATAGTTCTCAATATTTAATTATGGAATAACAAAGACAAATATATCTGTTTTTCTTATATTTGCCGCCAGAAAATATTATTTTTTAGCCTATGATGACTTTTATTTCATGTGCCAAAACAATGACCGGACGGAGCAAAATGCAAACTCCTGTTACCAGCACACCACAATTCCAAACCGAAGCGATACAGAATGCACTTGATATGTCCCAATTCTCTGCTGAAGAACTGGAACGACTTTTACGTGTGAACAGCAAAATAGCAGCAGAGAACTATATGCGATTTCAAGATTTCTGTTCGGACTCTCCCTCGGCTTTAGCTGCCTTACTGGCTTATACCGGTATAGTATATAAACGTATCCATCCACAGGACTTTACTCCTGAAGATTTTCAATATGCACAGGATCACTTGCGGATCACTTCTTTTCTTTACGGATTACTCCGCCCGTTAGACCAGATCAAGAATTACAGAATGGAAGGAGATATCAAACTGCCCGAACGTGGAGGAATATCCATGTTTGACTATTGGAAGCCGATTCTGACCGACATCTTTATCAAAGAAATTAAAGCAAGAGGAGGAATACTAATCAATCTGGCAAGTGGGGAGATGAAAGATTTATTCGACTGGAAACGCGTGGAGCAGGAAGTACAAGTGATCACGCCGGAATTTCAGGTATGGAAAAAGGGAAATTAACCACCGTTGTGGTTTATGCAAAAATGTGCCGTGGAGAATTGACACGCTTCATCATTAAAAACCGGATAGAGAATCCTGAGGATTTAAAAGGATTCAAATGGGAAGGATTCAGTTTTGATGCCGGACACAGCACAGATACCCACTATCTTTTTTAGCCTTCTTTCATAAAAAAATATTAAATAGTCAACCTACTCAAACTTTTTTATCAGCACTCATGTTATTTAGTTGAATTTGGGAAGATAAACCTGGACAATAATTAACTAATAGAAATGAGTATGAAAAAATTAATGTTTTTTGCTGGCTGCGGCCAGTTTAAGTTCTGTAGCGTTTGCGCAACAGAAAAGCAATTCACAAAACGTCCTTGTAGGCGAGAGTGTAGATGTAATGGAGGTACCTGTGGATAAGTACAAGGTAGAGACCAATCACTTCTTCGATAATTGGTTCTTCTCTGTTGGTGGAGGTGCACAAGTACTGTTCGGCGATCAGTCCGATCTTGGTAAATTCAAGAAACGTATTGCTCCCGCTCTTCAAATATCAATCGGCAAATGGTTTACTCCCGGCTTAGGATTACGTTTGCAATATAGTGGTTTGCAGTCGAAGAGTTTTTCCAGTGAACCTTCCGCATATTCCAAACCTCACATGTTAAGCGAAGGATACTATCAGGATAAGTTCAACTACATGAATTTGCATGGTGACATCTTATTTAACGTCAGTAACATGATAGCCGGATATAATGAAGACCGCATATACGACTTCGTGCCATTCGTAGGTTTCGGTTTTGCCCACTCATATGATGCTCCACGTCGTAATTCACTGGCATTCAATTTCGGTATCATCAATACATTCCATCTGGCAAGTGCCTGGGACTTGAATCTGGAACTTTACGGAATGGGTACAGAAAACAAATTTGATGGAAAAACCACCAGTAAAGGCCCTGATTTTATGGCAGGTGCTACAGTGGGTATCACTTATAAATTTCCACAAAGAGGATTCAAACCTGCTCCGGATGTAGATGCTATCATGGCACTTACCTCTTCACAAATGGATGCCATCAATACCGCTTTGGCTCAACAGATAGAACAAAACCGTCAATTAAAGGCCCAACTTGCCAACCAACCCACTGAAGTGGTTACAGAACAAGTGACAGTGAACCAAATTGCTCCGGCTCCTCAATCTGTATTTTTCCCAGATCGGTTCAGCGGTTCTTCCTACCAACTCTACTGTAAATTTGCAACAAATCGCAGATCTGGTAAAAGACAACCCGGGACTAAAATTGAAAGTAACCGGTTATGCTGATAGTGATACAGGTAGCGCTGCATGGAACAAGCAGTTAAGTGAAGACCGTGCCAACAACGTGGCTAATGAACTGGTTAAATTGGGTGTCAACAAAAACAATCTGATTATCAGCGGAATGGGTGGTGTCAACACCTTAACTCCTCCGGCATTCAACCGTCGTGTAATTATCGAAGCCCAATAATATACACTGATTTCTGTCAGCAGAAGATAATCATGCCCGCAATTCCTTATAAAACAGAATTGCGGGCATTTACTTTTTTAGAGGAATAGCCCCACTGATCCAGTGCAAACTTCCAATTCTCTTCCACTAACCGGACCGTACGGTCGTCATACTTATACTTATTCTTCTTATATCCCTTCTTTCCGCCTATATATTGGCTGATAGCCGGAGCAGCTGCTTCGAATCCGGGAATAGAAAGAGATTTATAGATATGCTCGGTCATAGCCATTGCATCCGCTTCAAAATCCTCGAACTTCACTTCCATCAAATTTCCTTCAGGAATGAATTGTTTATCCGCCTCATATTTATGATACAGCTTGGCATAAATGGAAAGCACATTCTGTTCCAACGCCTCTGGAGAAATATCCTCCAGTTTCAACGGCTGGATTGTATTGGTGAAGAAATTCCTTGTAGATTCGAATACCGTATACGGATTACGCATCAAATAGATGAATTTGGCATTCGGAAACATCTTGACCAACTCTTTTACACGGCCTGTATGAGGCGGATTCTTACTTAAGAATTGTGTTCCGCCTGTATTCCAAAGAGAAATTTTAATAAGTTTGGTGAATATATCCTCAAACACTTTCAATTCCTCATCACTGATATCATTGAATAACAAATATTTATCAGCATATTCCTGCTGGTACTTAGGCAGGAACCAAAAGTTATAATAGGTATAGGGCATCATATTGGCCAATGCAAACTCTTCCTCCTGAGGCAAGTCTACAGCCAGTTCCATATTATCCGTCGGACGCTTGTCGGGCATCAGCCAACTCATATTCTTCTTGAAAAAAGGGCTGTCCCCACATCATCAGGTGAGGAAACACCGTCTGATAAGTAGTATTATATCCGAAATGTTTGTCACAAGAGAACACATTATGCATAAAGGTAGTCCCGCTACGCCAATGTCCGAGGATAAAGACCGGATCGTGTTCCAAAGGCTTGTCGGCCAACAGTTTCCTGTATCGCTTTTCCTGCAATGGAGCCAAGGTGGAAAGCAAACGGCATACTGCTTTCGTCAAACGGTATTTTCCTCTATATGCCGGATCAATTTCCCTTCCCGCAGTAATCGCCTTGAACGTTTTCCAATCGGCGCCTACCAATGTATTAATCGGCAGCTTGTTGAATTCAAGTAATCCCATTACTTTTCTTTTTTTTCAATTGTACGCTGTTATTTTTCTATCTTGACTGAAATGCCTTGACGGTCCAATTCTTTCACCACCTTTTCTATGGCTTCATAATGTTCCTCACCAATGCCCATAGCTGCCAGATTCAAAGTAGGAACTTCCATGGCATTCAGCATATCTTTGGCTTCCACTCTGTCTATAATCATCCCCACCGCACTGGTGTTATTGGTTATAGGGTCAATCAGAATAAAAGAACCGCAAGCTTTATTCTTTTGATAAGAATCAAAGAAAAGCGGCTTGGCGGTAGTAAATGTCACACGGGCAATCTGATTCAATTGCAAAGGCAGATCCTCCTTTTTCAATTTACCGTTTTCAACAGACAGATGCTCCATCGTATTCACATCCACTTTATACTTAATGCTATCTATACGGGTACGTCCTGTATTGGTGGTATGCTTGATAAAGAAAGATTTGTCAAGGTCCATCGCCTCCTCATCCATCCATACCAACATGGCTTCAAAGTTACGATCTATCACAGGCACATTATCGGCATGCACCAACATATCTCCGCGAGACACGTCAATCTCATCCTCCAAAGTCAATGTCACCGCTTGCGGCGGGAAAGCATACTCTAACTCACCATCATAAGTAACAATACTCTTGATATGAGATTTCTTGCCGGAAGGCAAAGCCATCACCTCATCTCCTTTATGGATGACACCGGAAGCAACCTTTCCACAGAAACCGCGGAAATCCAGATTCGGTCTTAATACATACTGAACCGGGAAACGGAAATCAGTCAGATTATGGTCATTCTCGATGGAAACCGTTTCAAGCAATTCCAATAAAGAAGTACCTTTGTACCATGGCGTACGTTCAGATTTCTGCACCACATTGTCACCGTCAAGTGCCGAAAGAGGAATACAAGTCACATCCGGGATTCCCAATGGCCCTACAAACTTCTTATATTCGGTCACGATTTCGTTGAAACGCTCTTCCGAAAACCCGACAAGGTCCATCTTGTTCACCGCCAGCACCACATGCTTTATTCCCAATAAAGATACCAGAAAAGTATGGCGGCAGGTCTGCGTAATCACACCCAAGCGAGCATCTACCAAGATTATGGCAAGATTGGCAGTAGAACCTCCGGTAATCATATTACGGGTATATTGTTCATGTCCCGGAGTATCGGCTATGATAAATTTACGGTTGTTCGTTGAAAAATAACGGTAAGCTACATCAATCGTAATACCCTGCTCGCGCTCTGCTTTCAACCCGTCGCACAACAAAGCGTAATCTATATGGTCACCTGCATTCCCCACACGTTTGCTGTCACGTTCCAAAGCGGCAAGCTGGTCCTCGTACAACTTCTTGCTGTCAAACAACAGACGTCCTATCAGGGTAGACTTTCCATCGTCTACCGAACCGGCTGTCAACAGGCGTAGCAAGTCTTTCTGTTCATCCTTATCTAAATATTCCTTTATATTCAGTTTATTCTCCATCACCCATTCCTTCATTTTAAATTCCTACTTATCCATTTAAAAATATCCTTCACGTTTCTTCTGCTCCATACTGGCATCCTGGTCGAAATCAATGACACGGGTAGTACGCTCGCTTTTGGTAGTGGTCATCATTTCCTCTACAATTTTCTCAATCGTATCGGCATCACTCTCTACGGCCCCGGTCAAAGGCCAACACCCCAAAGTACGGAAACGCACTTTCTTCATTTCAATACGGTCCCGATATTCTTCGGGCAAGCGGTCATCATCGGCCATAATCAGATTTCCATCTATATTCACCACAGGACGTTCCTTGGCAAAATAGAGCGGCACGATAGGAATATTTTCCAAACGGATGTACTGCCAGATATCCAGCTCAGTCCAGTTGCTTAATGGAAACACACGGATACTTTCCCCTTTATGAATCTTAGCATTATAAATATCCCACAACTCAGGACGTTGGTTTTAGGATCCCACTGATGAAAACGGTCACGAAAAGAGAATATACGTTCTTTGGCACGTGACTTTTCCTCATCACGACGTGCTCCACCAAAGGCGGCATCAAACCTGTATTTATCCAGCCCGTGAAGCAACGCCTGTGTCTTCATTAAATCGGTATGCACTTTGCTGCCATGCGTAAAAGGCCCTACTCCGGCATTAAAAGCCTCCATATTACTTTCCACTATCAAATTCCATCCATGATCAATGATGCGATGCGAGGCAACCTGAAAATTATCAAGACCTCCTCTGACGGCAAGGTCAAGGGCTTCGCTTTCCGAATTACCGGAGCAAAATGGCTATGACATTATCCTGGAAACCAACGATAAGGGTGAGATCTTCATTGACGGGCTTCGCATCGGGGACTACACCATTTCTGAGGTAAGCAACTCGGCTTCTTCGATGTATGTCATCCCTGCTGGCAAGAAGGCAACGGTCAAGCTCGGCTCCACTACCATTGTGGAGATGCATAATGTTCTGCGTGATACACCCAAGACCGGCGACACAACCAATCTGCCGCTGCTCTATGCCCTTGCAGGACTGTCCGCAGCGGGCATTGCGGTGTGCGGCGTTATCGGCTTCAAGAAAAAGAAGAAGGAGGATCGTAACTAATGGAACCTAAAACCATCGTGGCTATCGTACTGGTAGCCTTTATCATCGGCGGCTTTATCTTCTTGCAGGTCAGAAAGAAAAACAAGAAGTGAGCCAATCATCCAAGGGGCGGAGCAAAAACTCCGCCCCTTTTCTATATCACAAGGAGGTACGCAATGAACCATCTCAAAAAGATTGAGGATAGGGTTATTTCCATTCTCAAAACCAATGTTGACGCACGGAGCGACGATATGATGTTGTATCTTCTCGTGTGTAACAGCTTTTACAGCAATGAAAACTCGGTTGGAAAAATGCCATTTGAGGTTGTGATGAAGAACTACAAGGAACTCGAACTGCCCCATTTTGGAAAGCGTTCGTAGGACGAGAGCAAAAAATCCAGTCTGAGCACCCTGAATTGGCTTGTTCTCCCGAATGCCGAAAAGCTCGAAAGAGGATGCAGCACCTTTATTCCAACTATGTTATGAATTAAGGACGGTGATTCCTATGGAGAATGAAAAGAGAATGGTCGGTGATTACACCGTCCTCTGCGCCGTGAACATCGGCTCCCGTGAAATCATCCTTGCCGAAAACGAGCAGGATAGCAGCGGTGAACGCTTCCTCTGCTGCTACGGAGAGCGCAACGACATATTTGAAAAGTTTACCGAGTGTGCTGTTGGCGACGACTATATTGATGCGGCACTGTTCTTTGCAGAGAGCATCAAGAAAGATGCCGAGCAGTTTCGGGCAGAGGTTGAAAAACTGGATATTCCCGTTACGGTTATCACTCAGGTAGACTGTATCCCCGACCACTATAAGAACGACATCAACGGCAAAATCATTGCCATCAATCCGGCTGTTCTCAAGCCGGAGTATCAAAGAGCTGACCGGCAGCTTTATCTTGTGACCGGCGGTTTTGGTGCTTCGGCAAATGCCCGTGGCAGCGCTGTGTTTTGCAGAAACCTCTATGACGGTAAGGATACCCGCTATGAGCGTATGGATGTGCTGGGTGAAGTAAAGCCGGAGCGTATGCCAGATTGGGCAAAAGAAAAAAGCGGTTGCTATCAGCCATAAGCACAAAACCAAGGGACAAGAACGATAAGGAGGTAAACATCTATGGCAGCAAAGAAAACCGCAGCCGAACAGGGCTTGCAGCAGAAAATGAAGGTGCTGGCAAAGCTCTTTGACGCAGGCTGTAAAACCGAAAAAGACTTGAAGGCGCTGACCTTGCCGACGATTCTGAAAATCCCCGATGTGACCGTGCCGGATATGACGATCATCACCGAGCTTCAGGAGCAGGTCGCAAAGAACCGCGTTTTCTCTTACTTGGGAGGTGGAACAGATGAGCCAAGCGACACGACCGAGTGACCGCCACATCATTTGGAGCAACCAGAGCCTTGATGTGGACGACTGGCGAGAGGACTACAAGGAGTTCCTTGAAGCCAACGAGCTGGACGATGACCCGAATGATGAGCAGGCACTCTATGAGTGGATGGAGGAAACCAATTACGAATACCTCTCCGATGAGCGAGTCAACCTGAATGTTCAGCTTTCCCAGCCGATCATTGTCATTGGCGACATCGGCAGATGGAACGGCAGAGTGATGGGCTACAAGGACATCCCCTCCGGCAATATTAAGGACTGCTTATACGCCGATACCGACTATACCGAATGGTATGTAGATAAGTACGGCGATCTTCGTGCCGATGCAACTCACCACGACGGCACGAATCACTATCTCTACCGTGTGTTCAAAGACGGCGTTTCCGAAACACAGATGGAGAACCTGAGAGACAAAATCTATCACGGCAAAGCCACACGAGCCGATATTACCCGGCTGACCCGGCGACTTGGGGATGAGATCGCCGCCGTTTACGGCTTTGACATCCCGAAACAACGAACACTGCAAGAAAGGGGCGCAAGATAATGACAGATTTCACACTGCGACCGCTGACCGTTCCCGAACGCAAATACACCTACGCTCAAAGCTCGCAGCTTCAAGGGCAGACAGGCAATATCGGTTATCTGCGTGGGGACTTCGGCTCAAGCGGCGATCAGTTTTATACCACTTGGTTTGATACCCGACCGCAATGGAAAAGCGATGAGTTCAAGCGGGACTTGGACGATGTAATCAACGCCCTGCGCTCCGAGGAGTACGGACTGCTTCAAAGCCGTTCTCAGATGGTGCGTTATGGGCGTGAGAACAAGGAAAGCGAAATGCAGGGTGCTTATACCACTGAGTTCGGCTTCCGAGCAGATACCGAGAAATATGCGTTCGTGCTTCGCTGTAATCCAACGAGGGGCGACTATAACTTCTACTGCCTCTGCTATGTAAAGGAATGGCTGGACAAACACATCGAAGAAGCCAACCGGGACATTCGCTTTATTGACAGCCACTATAAAGAGTTGTTCCGTATCCCGGACGGCGAGCGCATCATCGTAACAGACCGTGACGGCAAGACGGAAAGCTATCCCTGCCGCTATATTGATAACTATCACACAGAGGTTGGATGCAATCTCTTTCACATTTGTGAGTTTGCCGAGCGTATGGAGCAAGGCGGCTGTACCTACGCTCCAATGGAGCCGCCCTTGCCTCCGATGTGCTATTCCATACTCCCGTCAACCGGAGAAGTCATTCAAATTGACCGCTGGCAAAAGGGCTATACCGCCACAAGTTTTAACGACGGGAACCGTGCAGAGAACGAAGCAATCAAAGACAAGTTCAATGAAAAGCTGGGTGTCAGCAAGGCACAGGAGCAGGCGATGCTTGCAGGTTCTATGATCCGGTGGGACTCCATTGCCGCCAAACCCAAGAGCTATGATGAGAACGGCAAAGCCATCAAGCCAAAAGACTATGAACGATAAGGAGGTGTCCGCCGATGGCACGAAAATACGACTTCATCTCGGAGCTGTATAACCGAACCTGCAAAACAGTCGTTGCAACCCCGCAAGCTGGGAAGCGTTTCTGCGCTCTTCCTGCTACAACTACCGTCTGCGCTTTGACGAGCAGCTTTTGGTACACGCACAGCGACCGGACGCCACCGCCGTTCTTCAGATCGACGACTGGAACCAAAAGTTTGGGCGATGGGTCAATCGTGGGGCGCACGGCATTGCCGTTTTTGAGGATGCCGACCAACGCCGCCAGCGGCTTGTCCACTACTTCGATATTTCCGACACGCATCCCAGCCGCTTTTCCCGCAGAGTTCCCATTTGGCAAATGCGGGACGAATACACGGCAGAAGTGATCGACACGCTGGAAAGCACCTTTGGAGAGTTGAACGACAAGGAAACCCTTGCCGTTGCCATCGAGTCGGCGGCAAGAAACGCCGTAGAGGACAACATCCCCGACTATCTCCCCGACCTTCTTTACAGCGTGAAAGACAGCTTCCTGGACGGCGTATCCGAAGAAGAAATCACCCACATTTTCAAAACGGCGGTGCGAAACTAGCGTCGCCTATATGACGATGACCCGCCTGGGCATTGAAGCTGGAGAATCTTTGAACCCGATGATCTTCGGGATGTGGTGAATTTTACGACGCCTGCCACGCTGAACGCCCTCGGCTATGCCACCAGCGATATTGCGGAGATGGGGCTTGCGGAGATTTCCCGTACCATTCTTGCCCTCGACCGTCAAAATCGCATAATTGCAGAGAAAACCAAAGCCGATTACAATGTAGGCAAAGAAAAAAACCGAAAGGAGTCCTGACGATGAACGAGATCACTTACACGATGCAGGGGGATTATCTGCTCCCCGATCTGACAATGCCGGAGCAGCCGGAGCTGTCGATGGGCAGGTACGCCCGGATGCGGAAGAAGTTCCTGAAGGAGCATCACAAGGTACGCTACTACAACCTGCTGACGAGCTGCGCCCTGAACGAGCATCTGAACGACACGGAGCGCAGAGCGAACGAGATGGAACAGATGCTGACGGAGCAGATGGCAGCGTCGGAGGGCGTGACGGAGAATCTGAAAGCGACGGATATGATGAGCTGGGTTCGGAAGATGAACAGTATCCGGAGCCGGGTTCAGGAGATCGTGATGGCGGAGGTAATCTTCGCTTAGACTATTACGACCGAAGTCACGAGGATAAAAGCCTGCCGTTCTTTGGCGGCGATGATACGATTCGTGAGATCCTCGGCACCACGCCGCACCTAAAGGCAAGCAAAGACGAGATACGGGCATTCTTTGAAGCTACCGCTGATGAGAACGCCCGTATTTCTTATATCAAGCGCATTTTCAACAACGACTATACCGAGGTCATTCTGAGCGATGGACGGCGTGTGGGCTACAAGACCTATCAGAATGTGTTGCAGCTTTGGGAGGGCAGTTATCTCTCCCGCACAGCACAGAGCTTCTATGATTGGGGCGTAATTGCCCAGCACTTTGAAGCGATGCGGTTGCTTGGGGAGTTGCAGGATACGATGAAGCCGCTGCCGTCCATTGACGGGCAGTTGAGCTTGATGACAGCAGGAGAGAGGAACGAAAGCCCTTCTGCTTGACTTTTTCTCAGGAGATCATCGACGCTGTTCTCACCCGTGGCAGCGGCATCTCTGAGGGGAAAAGTGCGAATCTATGAGCAGTTCCAAAAGAGCCTGTCTGCAAGGAAAATGCCGATTTCCTAAAAATTGAATACGGCTGGGGCGGCTCTTATCCCGTAATCGTCGGAGCCGGTATTGATGAGCAGCACGACGGCAAGGGTATCCGTATTTCTAAAGGCATCGGAAGCGATAAACCTCATATCGACCTGAAATGGAGTCAGGTAGAGAAGCGCATTGCCGAGCTGATAAAACTCGACCGTTACCTGAACCCCAAGGAAAAGGCACAGTACCCTGAGTGGCTGCAAAAGCAGGAGGAACGCCGTGCAGCACTTACCGAGGAACGAAGAAACAGAGAAATCTTGTCTACCGCACCGTCCGAAAAGACGGAGCCGGAAAACGAGCGATACGAATACCATCTCGGCAGCACCGTCTATCTCGGCGCAAACGAGTATGAAATCCTGTCCTTTGATGATGAGCGTGTAATGCTCTATGATACGCAGTTTCCGCTTTTCAACAAGGAAATGACGAGAGCTGAATTCGACAGCAAGGTGCAGGAGAACCCACTGAATGACCATTTGAAGGTCGCTAATAAACAGTCCGAAGAAAAGGCGGTCGAGTTCGACATCGGGATGGGCTATCTCGGCAACGGACTGACCGTTTGGAATCGTGCCGTGGAGGTCAATGGGGACTATCAGAACATTGCCATATCTCCCCCGAAGGTGAGATCACCTTCTATGTGCAGGACTTGCCGCAGAGCGTTGTGGAGCGTATCGAGCAGGCAGCAGAAAGAGAAAAGCCAAAGGATGCTGCTTTGCCGGAGTTCTATCAGGCGTACCTTAAAACCAAAGCAGACAATCCGAGTAGCCTTTTGCTGTATCAGATGGGCGATTTCTTTGAAGCCTATGCCGAGGATGCAGAGGTCGTCGGGACTGCTCTTGACTTGGTGCAGACGAACCTTGCCGTCGATCACAACACCCGTGTCCCAATGGTAGGATTTCCGCAGCACCGCTTGGAAACCTACCTTACAATGCTGACCGACAGAGGGTACGATGTAGAGGTCAACGCTTTGGAGGACGGTAAACGCATTACCCGCACCGTGGTTTCCACCACGAAGGAAGCACCCATCGAATCCAAACCTATCGGCAGAATTGACTATCTCGGCACGGACGGCAAGGTCGGTGAAAGCATCGAGTACACCAGTCCTTATCAGTTTGAGAAGGACATCAAGGAGGAAAACTACTACGGTGTGCCGATGAGCATTGTTCTGTATAAGGACAAGGACGGCAGTACCATTCCCTATGACTTTGTTACTCGACTTGACCCACCGCCCAAGGGCTTTGAGATCATCGACAGCCCGTATCTGCCGGAAAATGCTCTGGACAAGGCGAAGCGTCTCATTGATGACTTTTTGCCGTGAGGAGTATCAGCGTGAGGATGGTGCGGACTACACCGATCTTACTGATGTCGGCGTTGCCTACACCACGACTGAGGACGATAAGCACG
>ENA-OQES01000698-OQES01000698.1-human-gut-metagenome-genome-assembly--contig:-NODE-698-length-13455-cov-2.344238_pt1 | contig 13455 bp, 17 predicted proteins | sample MGYA00242798_ERZ504641 | MGnify/ENA primary metagenome ERZ504641 (study PRJEB26092, sample SAMD00036327) | human gut metagenome | host: Homo sapiens | study: EMG produced TPA metagenomics assembly of... | reverse complement strand
GCTCTTATTTCTGCTTTTCTGCCTGCCTCTTCTGACTTTTACCAGAAACCAGATTCAGCAGAAAGTCCTGGCGTACGCGGTCGCCCCGCCGATCCTACAGACTCATGTGATCGACAACTGGTGGGGTGTTCTCTATCCGCCGCCCGCCCTGTCCGGAGGTGTCATGCCGGAAGAAAACTCAAAAAAGTCAGAGCGCCGATTCCGTCTCTGACGCTCTGATTTTTGATAACGATATGAACTGGCTGTCGCAAAAGAAGCATATCATTTTTGATGTAAACAAGAAAGCTGCTGCTCTGATTTCCTCTAAAGCTGACCCGATGACTTGCTCCAATCACTCGGAACGTTCTGGAACAGCTTCAGATTCAAAAAGTAACCACCGAACCGACAGAATCTTCTTCGAACTCAAAAAATTAGCAGCCACGCACGCCGTTTCCGCTGACAGCAGTCTGCTGGATAAAGCTCATGCTTCCTCCGACAATTCGATTACTCTTCGGGTAACGTGTCGTTTTTTATCTTTCCTTCCCGGAGGCTCGGAGTGATGAAATTCTCATAAGAATAGTTCCACAGCGTCTCCGAGCCCTTGGCGGTATTCTTATTTCTTCCAAGAATCTGGCTCAGGTGCACGCCGCGCGTCGCCCACGCCTTTCCCTTGGAAGCATCATTGAGCATCGTCGGCTGGATGTTGTCCATCGTATGTGCAAACCGTGCTTCCGGCGTCTCCCCGGCTTCAAATTCATCCCAGAGAGCGCGCAGTTTTTTCGCCCTGATCCGGCGGCAGCATTCCGAAAATGCGCTCTGCACCCTTTAATTCTCTCTCCCGCTGGGTTTTCTTCGCCTCCTCATCATAGGCATATGTGTCGCCGGCGTCGATCTCGACCAGATCGTGAATCAGAAGCATGGTAACCGTTTTCAGCACATCGATCGGCTCATTGGAATACTCCGCCAGAAGCACCGTCATGATCGCCATATGCCATGCATGCTCCGCGTCATTTTCCTTCCGCTCGCCGTCTGTCAGATACGTCTGGCGACCGATAAATTTCTCCTTGTCTATCTCCCGGATAAATGCAAACTGCTGCTCCAGACGTTCTTTCTGTTTCTGATTTATATCCATTGTTTCCGCCTCCCTGGTCTATTTCACCACATTTCTAGTTACTGTTCACGCATACGTGCCCAGTAACGGAATTTGCCGTGGCTTCGCATTTAAATACGGCAAATTCCTGCTGCCACCACGTTTTCTTACGGCACTTTCGGTTCCAAAAGTGCCTATCCGTGAACAGTTACGGAAAAATGCCTCTTGCATTTATCCTCTCTTTACAGTCTCTTCCCTGCAAGAACCTCTTTATAATCCTTATAATTCTCCTCCAAAAGCTTCGGCGTATCCAGACCATACGGGCACATCGACTTGCAGTGTCCGCAGTGCAGGCAGTCCTCTATCTTCTTCATCTTCGCCTGTCCCTCCGGGGAGAGGTATCTCGCTGACGGAGAACGACGCAGAAGCAGGGACATACGCGCACAGTTGTTGATCTCGATTCCTGCCGGACACGGCATACAGTAGCCGCAGCCCCGGCAGAATTCACCTGCCAGCTCTTTCTGGTCTTTTTCAATAACAGCTTTCAGCTCGTCCGTCAGTTCCGGCGGATTGCCGATGTAGCTTAAAAATTCGTCCAGCTCGCTTTCCTTCTGTACGCCCCAGATCGGCAGTACATTCTCAAACTGTGCCATATAGGCATAGATCGCAGCCGAATTGGTCAGCAGACCGCCCGACAGACCCTTCATTGCGATAAATCCCATCTCGTGCTCCGCACAGGCTTTCGCCAACGCGATCTCCCGCTCGGTGGAAAGATAATTAAATGGGAACTGCAGGGTATCGTAAAGCCCCGACTCGATCGCCTCCTCCGCAATGCTCATGCGGTGGTTCGTGATGCCGATGAAACGGATTTTCCCCTGCTCTTTTGCCTCGAGCATCGCCTCATAAAGACCGCTTCCGTCTCCCGGCTTCGGACAGACTGCCGGATTGTGGAACTGGTAAATGTCCACGTAGTCTGTTTTTAAATTATGTAAACTCGTCTCCAGATCCTTCCAGAAGCCTTCCGCCGTCGTTGCCGCTGTCTTGGTCGCAATATAGATATGCTCGCGCACGTCGCTCAGCGCATAGCCGATCTTCTCCTCACTGTCCGTATAAAAGCGCGCCGTATCAAAGAAACGGACACCCGCATCATACGCCTTGCGAAGCAGTACCTTCGCATCATCAAAAGAAATACGCTGGATTGGCAGCGCGCCAAATCCATTTTTATTGACGATAATATCCGTCTTTCCAAGGGTAACCGGCGTACCGGCTACCCTTTCTCTTTTATCCAGCATCTCTTTCAGCGCCTCGTCGCTGTCATCGATCCAGACATCCTCCTCATCGGCGTTGAGACCGAGATATTTTGCCAGTGTCCGCTCATCATCCGACCGGTTCCAACGGGAAATATAGCGATCGATTTCCTCAAATGGAATCTGTCCGGACAGGTACAATTCTTTAAATGTCATACTTCCTTCCGCTCCTTTAAATTTCTTAAGTACCGTGATTTCCTGGTTATCTATGTGCCCCCTGGCTACCGCCTTTGCCTCCGCCATATGGCGCAGACGCAGTGCCTCCAATATTTTTTCATGCTCTAACTGCAGAATCTGCCGTTTATCCTCGTCCTTGATGTATTCCAGACGGAACCGGTACATCTGCTCACGCAGGTTGTTCAAAATCTGCACCAGACGCTTGTTGCGGGTCGAATGGTAGATCACGTCATGATATGCCTCGTCCGTCTCCGCAATCTTCATCGCATCGCCCTGATCAATCGCCGCTTTAAATGCTTTCTGTGCTTCTTCCAATGCCTGCATATCTTCTTCCGTCATGCGCTGGCACGCCAGCTCAATCGCCAGTTCCTCCAGCGAACGGCGCACTTCCAGCACATCTTTCAGGCTTTTTTCCGAAATCCGCGCCACCTCCGCGCCGCGCCGCGGAATCATCAGAACGAGTCCTTCCAGCTCCAGCTTGCGGATCGCCTCACGGATCGGGGTGCGGCTGACGCCCAGCTTCTGTGCCAGCTGAATCTCCATCAGGCGCTCGCCCGGTGCCAGCTCTCCCTTTAAGATTGCCTGGCGGAGTGTGTTGAATACCACATCCCTGAGTGGGAGATATTCATTCATTTTAACCTCAAAATTGTTCCCCATCTGCGTGCCCCTTCCTGTTGTAAAAACTAGTCAGGTATACCTGTTTCGCCAGATCCTGGCTGCTGCCATAGCGGAGTTCCTCATACGCCGCCTGCGCCGCCGTCTGGTTCGTAAACAAGCCAAATACGGTTGGACCGCTTCCGCTCATCAAAGAGCCATCCGCGCCCATCTCCATCATCTTATCTTTGAGTGTCTGAATCACCGGATTTTCCGGGATCGTCACCGTTTCCAGCACGTTTCCAAGCTGTGAAACGACGCCGGAGAGGTCTTTTTTGCTCGATCGCCGCGCGCATCGCGTCAATATCCGGATGCGCCTCAGCGCCCAGAGACGGCAGGTTTAAGCTCTCGTATACATGCTTTGTCGAAACGCTGACCGCCGGTTTTGCAATCAGCACGCGGCACTGCGGCATCGGCGGAAGCGGTGTCAGAATCTCCCCGATTCCCTCCGAAAGAGCTGTTCCCCGCATGATACAGTACGGCACATCCGCCCCCAGACGGACGCCGCGCTCCATCAGCTCCTGTTTCGAAAGCCCCTAGTCCGAACATCTTGTTGACACCAAACAGGACTGCGGCCGCATCGCTGCTGCCGCCTGCCATCCCGGCTGCCACCGGGATAAATTTCTTCATCTTGATCTCCACACCGTCGCGGATTCCAAACTCATCCATCAGAAGCTTCGCCGCGCGGTAACCTAAGTTATTTTCATTGTCCGGCAGATAATAAAGGTTCGTTGAAAGACGGATTCCCTCTTCCTCCGTCCGATTCAGTTCGATCGCGTCGTACACGCGCACCGTCTGCATGATCATCCGCACTTCGTGGTAGCCGTCTTCTCTCCGGCGGACTACATCCAGACCGAGATTGATCTTTCCATATGCTTTCAGCTCCAGATGCCTGATCATCGGTCATTCCTCCCATCGTTCCCTTAGTGTAATCACACTAGATTGTATTTTTTCCATTATTTTGTATACAAGTTATTATATCCTCTTTGCATACAAAATACAATAGAATCCTTACAGAATGAAGGTACCTGAACGAATCCATTTTTCCGCCAATATCCGTGAAGCCGTGTTGGAACGCTTCGTGCGAAGCCGGATCTTATCCAGCTCCAACGTTTCAAACCCGTATTTCACAATCGCCCGGCAGGCTTCCAGCGCATAACCCTGACGGCGGAACGGTTCATAAATATGATATCCCAGTTCTCCGTCTGTCAGCCCCGCCTTTCCAACCAGCACCCCGTCCGCGCGGCGTTCCAGCGCCCACAAACCGCACTCGGCAAAGCGGTACTGGTGTTTCCTGTATTCCTCGCGTTTGTTCCAGTCGGAGAAAGTTCCGTCGGCATCCTCAGCGGATGCCGGTTCCAACGGATCGTCCCGGGAAAATTCACGAATGATGAGGCGGTCGGTTTCCGCGATGAACCACGGGAGAGCCAGATGGCGGCGGACGACGCGTTCCAGGAATGTTTCATCGGCGTCTTCAGGGTCTGTAATAAGGTAAAGGCAAAAATGAATAGTCGGTCGGCTGTTTTTCCTCATTTTCCCTCCATAAGCCAACAATAGCTCTCCCGGCTGCTTTCGCAGCCTGAAGAGCTTCGTTTTCATCGGAGAGAATTACCGGGTATGTCTGTCCCGCAATGGTTACTTCTCGTTCGATTGTCATAGATTATCTTTCTTTTCCTTTTTCCGGCTCCGGGTACTCCTCGCCGAAGGTGTCAACGGTCATCTTTTTGGATCTTCTGCTCTTTGAGCGGACGATCGCCCCAGTCGGTGCGGACACCGGCAATCTTGTCCACGATATCCAGACCTTCAACTACCTTCCCGAAGGATGCATACTGACCATCCAGATGCGGGGAAGTCTCATGCATGATGAAGAACTGGGAACCTGCGGAGTTCGGGTCCATCGCACGCGCCATAGAGAGAACGCCCTTGGTGTGCTTGAAATTGTTCGTAAAACCATTCTGGCTGAACTCACCCTTGATGGTATACCCTGGACCGCCCATACCGTTTCCATTCGGGCATCCGCCCTGAATCATAAAGCCCTTGATGACACGGTGGAAGATCAGACCATCATAAAAGCCCTTCTTGATCAGGCTGATAAAGTTGTTGACTGTGTTCGGCGCAATCTCTGGGTAGAGCTCTGCCTTCATGATATCGCCATTTTCCATCTCAATGGTAACAACTGGATTTTTCATGTATGTTTCCTCCTGAATTTTAAAAAATTACCTCATTAAGTGGTCACATTATACCATAAGAACGTTCGAAAATCGACTGTTTTTCGTTCCATATTTGTCCATTTTCTTTACATTTCGTAAGTTTCTCCTCACAATTCGTTCACATTTATGGCTTAAGATGTATAGCACAATGTCGAAATGGACATTCTATGCGAAAAGATGAATGTTGCGCTCAGGAATCATCATCCGTCCTGCATCATACATCTGTGAGCAAACTAAGTCAAAAGAAAGGTTGGTAATGTACTATGAAAAAAACATATTTTGCTATCCATGGGCGCGGCTGCGATCCTCTCGCTCGCAACCGCCTGCTCTTCCAAAAAGCGTGAATGAATCGACTGCTAATGAATCGTCCCAGTCCGCCTCCTCCGAGTCCAGCTCGAATGGCATGGACGAAAGCAGCCCGATGGATGATTTAAAAGAAGACGCCAAAGACGCCGTTCTTCCATCCGAAGGAACTGCCGATGCAAAACAGTCCACAATGACTGGTACGATCAGCGACATCAAAGACTTTATGTTTACGATCACCGCCGACGGAACCGATTATGAATTCAGCTTCGAGCAGGATCAGAAACCGGACGGGCTTTCTGATGTAAAAGATGGGGATAAAGTTACCGTAACGTATACGGGAACCGTCAGTGAAGTGGATGCATTCAGCGGAACCGTTTTATCAGTTGAAAAAAGCGGAATAAGGATTGTTGACACACTTTATACCCGTAGTTTTTATGGCAGTCTTGACAGACGAAGCACGCAAAATATCTGCGCTTCCTGCCCAGGCTGCCATTTTCGATCCTCTGAACATAAAACATATTTATCGTAATCATGGAATCCATGTTCCGCGTTCATATTTCGTTCACACTTCATTAAAAAACCTTTTACACAATTAACATGGTTTCTTCACGATTTTTCCCTATACTATAACCATAGCAACAAGCAATGCTTACAAAATTTTTTTCATAATACCGAGCTGAGTTTATATCAGCTCTCCTCCCTTTTTCAATACCAAAAGACCTCTCACTGCTGGAGAGGTCTTTTGTTGTATCTGAATTCCTCAACTCTCTCACTGTTCCGGTCTTCGTACCCTCCTGCCAAGCAGCACCAGCGCTGCAAGGTTTGGCACCGCCATCAGCCCGTTGAAAATATCAGATACCGCCCAGACGGTTTCCATCCGGCTGACGCAGCCGAGAAAGACCGAGGCAAGATAACCTCCGTGATACAAATACATATTTTGTCGGCACGCTTCTGTGGGACATCCCGCATCAGCCATCCAAGTGCCTGATCACCGATGTAAAACCAGGCAAGGATCGTGGCAAAGGCAAACAGCACCATGCACGCCGCCGTCACTATGCCGCCTGCATTTCCAAAACGGGCTGCCAGAGCCGCCGCCACCGCGCCGCTGCCGCCCAGGGAATCGATCTTCCCGGTCAGATTGTGCGGAAATACACAGAGCAGTGAAAAAAGCGGTCAGGCTGCACCCTATGATCGTATCGAAAAACACCTCGAAAATCGCCCACATTCCCTGTTTCTGCGCTTCCTGCCTCTGTCTTAGCCTCCCCTTTCCCTCGCTCATCCCATGCAGCACCGCCAGACTCCCCAGGCCCGCCTCATTGGAAAACACACCGCGCGATACCCCGCTCCGGATCGCCGCTGCCATTCCGTACCCGGTCATCCCGCCCGAAATTCCTGCAAAAATTCAAAATACTGCTTCCATCCGTCTGTCCTGCATTATCTGCCAGTCCAAATGCCCCGCCCACAATTTTCACCAACACTTCCGGTATCTGATCATAAAAGCTGAACACGGCGATTCCACCTGCCAGCAGATACAGCCCCGCCGATACCGGTACCAGAACCGAAGCCGTCCATCCGATGCGTTTTGCCCCGCCAAAGAGCACCACGGCAGTCAAAACTGCCAGTATGATACCGGTTCCAAGCGGCGGCAGGGACGCTGCATAGCGCAGACTATCCGCCAGAGCCCCCGCCTGTACCATGCATCCCATTCCAAGCGACGCCAGCACGCAAAACAGGGCATAGCATTTTCCAGCGAAACAGCTTCCAACCCCATTTTCCAGATAGACATAAGGTCCGCCCCCATACAAAATTCCCAGATAAACCTCCGTATATGCCAGCGCCATCCCCAGAAATGCCGCCGCCCACATCCAGAACACAGCACCCGGACCACCGATCGCCAACGCGGCTGCCACGCCCGTGATATTTCCTGTTCCGACCGTCGCCGCCAGCGCAGTGCAGGTCGTCAAAAGCTGTCCCTTCCCGCCGCTCCCAACCGTCTCTCCCCACCAGACTCTGATATGACGGAGCGGAAATCCCCGCAGACGCACCATGCAGAGGACTCCAACCGCCAGAAACAGTCCCAGAAGCCACGGTCCCCACACCATTTTATGTACGATTCTGAGTGCTTCCATCCGAGCACCTTTCTATATTTATTTTCACTCTATCAAACCAATCTTATGATTTACTATGATATTTCATTCTCCAAGCCGTGATATTGCCTTCCGAGAACTCTCTTTCCATCCACGTTTTCTTACACTTTCTGTAAACATCCGCAAACCCCATGACAAACCAGACCGGCAGTGCTACAATAAGCATATCGGACAGGCGGACAAATTTCCAAATCTCTGTCCTTCTGGAAAGGATAAAAACAATATGCCAGGTTTTACCACGCACTATATATTCGGCATGAAAGCATACAACGATATGCCGTTCACACCCTTAAAACACACGATCGCCAAATACCGCTGGCTCTACCAGCTCGGTCTGCAGGGACCGGATATGTTTTTCTATAATATCCCGATCCTGCGCCACCGCGATTACCGCAACGTCGGTTCCTATATGCACGAACACAAGGTAAACGCCTTTTTTGAGTGCTGTCTGCGCCGTATTGGAACCATCCGCTCGCGCCAGCAGCAGGAGGAAGCCATCTCCTATCTGGCCGGATTTATAAACCATTACATTGCCGATTCGATCTGTCATCCTTACGTGTACGGGCGCATCGGCTATCCAGTGGATGCCCCGACCTCCATGCATCACGGGATGCACGCACATCTGGAAAACGAGCTCGACGCGATCCTGCTCTGGAAATATAAAAAAAAGGAAGCCGTCCGAATTTAACCAGACCGCCACGATCTGTCTAAATGGACAGGAAATCCAGTTTATTTCCCATTTCCTGGCTTCCTGCATCAACGAAACCTATTATCCGATCACCTACCGCAACAACTTCCAGGTTACTCCGGCGATGGTGCACCGCTCCATCTGGGCGCTGCGCTTCGGCTGCCGGACACTCTCGGACAAGAACGGCAAGCAAAAAATTCGGGCATTGCACAGGTCGAATCCATCTTCGTCAACCACCCAGTTGCTTCCGCGAAAATGGTAACGGACTCCGTAACCGACTACCGGAGCAGTTGTAACCTAAACCACGAAGCATGGGGCAACCCGTGGGATCCGACCCGCGTCTCAACCGCCTCGTTTGTTGATCTCTTCCATGAAACATTGGACAAATGCAGCCGTGTCTATGCGCTTTTAAACAGCGCCGTCACAGACAACATGCCGTTAGATAAACAGGATTTATCGCCGCTTCTGGCTGAACTGGGGAATGAGTCTTATCACAGCGGACTACCTGTTGAGTGAAAACACGTACTTCGGTTCCTGGTAAATAAAAGCTGTCATATGAAGAACACTCATCTGTTTCTCATATGACAGCTTTTTTAGATCACTTTTCTCTTAATTATACACAGAAAATATCCCGTGTCTGTGCAGACAACCTCTTATTCTGCGTTCTCTGTCTCTTCCTCCGCCTCAGTCGTATCGTACTCGCCTGCTGCTTCTTTCTCTTTCACCTTGGAAATCAGCTCTTTGGTATCCGGAAGTTTGAAATCTGCGCCAGCCTCATAGGAACCACTGATAAACCATGCGTCCTCGTTATCCTGGTCGCTCTCCGGAACGATGCTGTAGGACAGTGCATACTGTTTCCACAGTCCGCCGTAGGAATCTTCACCGGACATCTCAATCGAGAAGTCCTGGGTGTGGACAATGTCGTTGAATCCCTTGATTAAATCTTCCGCATAGGTTCCTATCTGATCATCCGGCAGATCATCTGCCACTACCCAGATCAGCATGATCTGTTTCTTGTTCGGCTCCATATAGAAATGGAAATCGCGGCCGTACTCGTAGGTACTTGTATCCTTGAACATGTCTTCCGCGTCCGTGCTGACCTGTGTCCAGTCGATCTCAACATTTTCCTGGGTCTCAAAATTCGGATCTCCGACTACCGTCTCAGAAGTCGGTTTTACAATCGTACTCTCCGTGCATCCGCTGAGCAGCGCCATACACGCAACCATCATTATCAGAAGTTTTTTGCATCGTGTTCTTCTATCCCTTCATTCACTCATTCACAGCCGGAACCAGCCCGAACCGCATGGCTATTATATAATATCGCCTTTTGTTTTTGTAGTCATTTTAGAAAAACTTCAAAAAAAGTCTTCATACTTTCCAAAATTTTCCCGTAAACAATCCATCTGGACCATTTTACCGCCATTTAGCGCATCCAGGTTGTCAATCCAAATCCTCAACCGTAAGCTCTGTGTCATCCTCCTGCACACCCTGCTGTGTTTTGGCATCCTCTGCCTCTTTCTGTGCAGGTTTTTCTTTCAGCGGCTTCTTTTCCGTGGAACCAGTTCTTACTTTTCCACTCTCTGCCAGCCGGGACGCGGCTGCATCTGCCGCCGGAACCTGTCCTGAACCAGATCGCACATCCATGTCAGACTCCGCCTGCTCTGTGCTCTCATCTGCCTCCGCTGTGCCAGGCGCCCTGTAGGACGCGCCCATCCGCTTTTCAAGCAGCTTTTTCAAACTCTTCCCGCGAACAGCCGATCTCCTGCAGACGCTGTCTTCTCCGTTTTCTCCGCTCCTCCTGGCGTCTCTTTTCTTCCTGATGACGCTGGTAGAACAACCATACAAGCACCGCACACGCCGCTGCCAGAAGCACACTGACGACCACAATCAGCACCGTTCTCACCGATACTTTCGGAAGTTTCGGCAGGGTCAGGTGGAACGAAGATTTCGCCTGCTTCGGTTTTCCGGACGCGCCTGTATTGGATGCTGCCGGATCCGATGCCGTATTTCCGTCATCCGGAGCCGTCTCCCCGTTTGCTGCCGCTTCTGCCGCCGATGCGCTGATCAGATACACCTGTCCGATCTTGCGGTCGTTGTATTTGTAAGAAAGCAGGGCCACCGCACCCAGCGGTGCATCCTCCGGCAGATCCGTTACCACCGTCTTCTCCGCATCCGCAAACGAAGCATCCTTCGGGATCGTGATGACTGCCGACGTATCCATCGATAAATCGGACGGCTGATAGCTATTGTCTCCGATCTGCACCGGCTGATCGCCGCTTGTGTATGCCGTCTCATTTTCCGAAATATTTACATTTTCAAACCGTAGAAAGCCGAAATCCAGCAATGCAATCGTATCCTGATAATGGGTCGCCTGCGTACTCTTCATCGTGACCGCAATCTGGCGTCTGTCATCCTTGATCGCATAGGTAACAAGCGTCTGCCCCGCAACGGATGTGTAACCGGTCTTTCCGGCCACCGCATATGGATAATAGTTCGGACTCTCTGTGTCAGTCGTGATAAGAAGCTTGTGCTCCGGCTGGATGGTCACACCGTCCGGATTGTTCTTCGTCGCCGGTAATCGGTAGCTCTTATCCTTACTGATCGTTAAAAGCGTGTCATTTTTATACGCCGCCGATGCGATCAGCGCCATATCATACACCGAAGTGAGCTGTGTGTCGTCATTCAGACCGGACGGATTCGCAAAATGGCTGTTCTCACAGCCAAGCTCCGCCGTCTTCTCGTTCATCATCTTCACAAAACCGTCGCGGCTTCCGCCCACATGCTCCGCCAACGCATTCGCCGCCTGGTTGGAAGAACGCATCAGCAGCAGGTAGAGACAATCGCGCACCGAAAGCGTGTCGCCCTCCTCGATGGCGTTCTTGTTTCCGCTGCCATCTTCCACGTTGTAAACGGCATCGTGGGGAAAATGTGACCGTATCATCCAGACTGCTGTTCTCAATGACTACGAGCGCCGTCAATATTTTCGTGATACTTGCCGGCGCCTTCTGCACATGGATGTTCTGCCCAAATAAAACCGCCCCGGAGTCCGCATCCATGACAATGCCTGCCTCCGACTCGATCCCCGTATCCGAGGGCCAGTCCGGCTTTGCAAATGCCGTCATCGGCATTCCGGCAGCCATCAGTGCCGTGATCATCAAACTTATCAGTAAACGTCTTAATCTCTTCATACGATTCCTTCCTGTCAGCTTTCCTTTTCCGGAAATCCTTTTGTATCATGAACGATATAAATTGGACGATCCTTCAATTCTGTAAACAGGATCGCGATATACTCCCCGATAATTCCCACAATCACGAACAGCATCGCGAACATAAAGCATAAAAGCACTACGATCGTCGCGTAACCATTGGGCGTTCCTTTGACCGCCCACTCATAAATCGTTTCCAGCATCACGAGCAGCCCCAGAAAGCCCACGATAATTCCCGAGTAAATGCCGAGCTTTAGCGGCAGATCCGAAAAGCAGAGAATCGTATTGATCGAAAATTTAAATAATTTCCGAATGCTGTACTTGCTCTCGCCCGCCACCCTGGCTCTCGCCTCATACTCGATGGTCGTCCGGTTAAATCCGATATTCTGCACATAGCCGCGCAGGAAACGCACATTTTTCCCGGTAATTGGTCTTTAACACCTGCGCCGCATTGGCAGTCAGCGCAAAGAAATCGGATGCGTTAGTTTTCCAGCTTCACATCTGAAATCTTGTTCAAAAATTTATTAAAAAAGCAGAAGACGTCAGGATTTTTTGATGAATCCAGCCGATTTACTTTTTCGTCCGGACCATGTTGATAACCTCATAGCCCTCTTCGAAATTTTTCGATTATCTGCGCCACACATTCCGGCGGATGCTGCAGATCGGCATCCATACACACGATGCCCTCCCCGCTGCTGTGATCCAGCCCCGCAAGCATCGCCGCCTCATGGCCAAAGTTGCGTGAAAAGTTGATCACACGTACCCGCGGATCCGCTGCCGCCAGTTCTGCCAGAATCTGCCCCGAGGCGTCCGCACTTCCGTCGTTGACAAAAATCAGTTCGTAATTCCACGGCAGCGCCTCAAAAATCCGGAGTTGCCTCCCGATAGAACTCATGCAGCGCCTTTTCCTCGTTGTAAACAGAAATCACGATCGAGATCGTCTTTGGTTTCTGTCCGTTCATATTTTCCATCCTGTTCTGCATGGTCGACTGTCTGGTTTCATTTTCTTCTTATCTTCCATGCTGTCTGTCCGTTTTTCTTATCTTTCTTACTCATATTTCATCTTTCAATTAAGCATCCGGGTCATCCAAAATTTCGATCGCTATCGAAGAATGTGCCGGAACCCGTTTTTCCACCGGCGGCAGCGTCATATAGTCGCCGTAAATCCACTCCAGCACATGCTCATAGCCCACCGGCACCATCAGCTTTGTGTCCTCAAACGGCAGATCCACCGCGTGCTCGCACCATGCGCCCTCCAGCGTTACATAGAGATAATCCGGCTGGTAATTGCTGTAATACCAGTGTTTCGTTTTCTTTTTGCGATCCTTCGCCGCTGCAAGTCTCTGCAGCTTAAATAAAACCGGCATCGGGACAAGGTGTCCCACACCTGCCAGCACACCAACCCGCAGCTTATCTATCAGGCTGTATTTGCTGAAATCAATCTGATCACGGTGTGCGATCGCCATTCCATAAATAACCTTCTGAAGAAATTTTGCGTTCCACGCGCCCACCTTACTATCCGGCAGGCGGTCAAGGACGAACAGATCCACCCAGAGATGGTTTAATTTTCCCTCATAAAACTGCATCTGCTCATTGTCCTCATGGACGCGGCTGTTGTCATAGATGACGCGCGTTGTAAAATCATAAAACACCTTGCCACCCCGGATCTCCTCCGGGCGCAGCAGGGACAT
>ENA-OQES01000697-OQES01000697.1-human-gut-metagenome-genome-assembly--contig:-NODE-697-length-13460-cov-5.776569_pt1 | contig 13460 bp, 19 predicted proteins | sample MGYA00242798_ERZ504641 | MGnify/ENA primary metagenome ERZ504641 (study PRJEB26092, sample SAMD00036327) | human gut metagenome | host: Homo sapiens | study: EMG produced TPA metagenomics assembly of... | reverse complement strand
TTATCAATTGAATCTCCCTTGAACTGTTCCAAAGAGCCAACCTCCGCTACTTCTTCAAAACTGCTACTCTCCTTCAATGTTTGAAAATTCATTTTTCCATTTTCTGCTGCATTAACAGTTGCTACACTTCCTAAAGATACCATCATTGGAAAATGCCAACAACATCGCTGCTTTGTTTTCTTAATTTCATTATCTTTTCTCTCCTTCCATTTACACAGTAATATTTTCATTACCTATTTCAGTTTTTTAGTCTTTTAGGCTGATGCAAAATAACCGGGCAATAGCGAGAAGCTTCATTTCCATTCTTCTCTACCTCAAGTTTTACAGCTTTTTGCATTAAGCCTAATAACTCTTTCTTAATATTATTACTCATCACATTTCACCTCCTGTCCCGTTATTTTTCCCAGTGTTAATAAAATTGCACATAAAAATCATTCCAAAGCTCATAAACAGAATATATTTTTCTGCCATTCCAAGATATGTAAGTGCAATAACAACTAGCAATTCCACAAATACTGTTATTCTGGCAAGTTTCTTATTTTCCTCGAATTCTTCCTTATTCCAATCCATGCCAGGATGATTTACTGCTCCTAATACAAAAATAGCCATTGCCGATACAAGAAAAATAATCATATTTATCTTCATATTATTAAGAAGATATGGGTATATCAATTTTATATATATAAGATAAATACTTACCGTTCCAATAAAACAGCCTCTAAAACTGTTTGCATGATACCCACCTGTGCACTTTCTTAAATTTGATAAAGATATAGTAAATAAAACAGTTTCAAAAAAATTATCCTTGAATAACGCTATCATATAAATAGCCGAAAATCCTATTATCTTTTCAACAATAAGTTGTATGGAATATGAATAAATACTCTCTTCGCTTTCTTTAATCAGACCATCCATATACATGTTCTTTGTCAACATATTTGCAATATATTCTGTCATGACTTCATCATCTCCAGTTCACTTTATCTTTTTATTCGTCATTTCCTGTCTAATTCTGTATATCCATTGCAGAATTGGAAATTTTAAAGCAGAATTGGAAATAAAAAAATGTAGATACAACTATAAATCGCATCTACTTTTCCTGATTATGTATTAAAATTGCAACCTTAAAATTATCATCATCATGTTTTATCACGCAGGAACCGTCATATTTTCCAACGGTTTCCTTTATATTTTCCAGTCCGATCCCATGTCTGTCTGCTTCCTTAGTTTTTGTTGTTATGTATCTTTTCCCAACGATTACCGGGGTGACTGAAAATGTATTTGCAACAGACAGGACAATCTGATGTTCTTCTTTTACAAATTTCATTTTTATGATTGGTTTTTCGCACTGCTCACATGCTTCTATCGCATTATTTAATAAATTTGACAATATCAGAACAATATCCTCATCTTTTATTCTCAAATCCGACAGGTCATTTACCTTTACAACAAATACAATGCCTTTTTCCCTTGTCTTCTGATACTTTGAGTTTAATATTGCATTGACAATTACATTATTTGTATCAATGAAATCTGTGTGCTGCATGATTTCATGATTGTATTGCTTCAGATAATGATTGATCTCGTCTACTCTGTTTTCACTGGCTAACGCTGCAATGAGTGCAAGCTGGTTTTTATACTCATGTTCTCTTTTTTTTGTTTATCATAATTTTCTGAAATCGTCCGGTACATTCCGATTTCATTTTTAACCCGCTCCAGCAATAAGCGTTTCTCTGTTATCTGTACTTCCCGCTTCAATATATCATTGATCAGGCAAAAAACAATAATATTCATCACCAGTAGTCCAAATGCGATACAGATCAATATATTTTTCTGATGATCACTTTCCGGAATTTCAAAATTTGTCAGAAGTGCAATCAGGACAATGATTGTATAAATCGGAAAGATTGTAAATCTTACCCATTCTAATGTGGTAAGCATTTCCGAGGATTTTTTTACAACATATCTTCGCAGCACCATAATAAAACAGACCTGCAGCATCTGGCTTAAAATTCCTAGCATTGCATTTATCAGTGGTTCCGATAAACGTTCCATCGTAATTGTCGGAAAACATTTAGACAGCATTATAATAGAAATATAATCCGTCACAAAACAGATTCCCTGATATAACAAAACAAAGATTGCTGTTTTTATCCACCGCTGTCTGAAACACAAACACATAAAAAGCGTTCCAGTCACAATGATTGCTATTTCTTTCAGTATAATGTCACCATCCAGTTTTACGGAAATAAAGTAGTCTGCCAAAATCATAGCTCCGATGACAGCATAGCGGCACCATTTACCCGACAGGTCTCTTTTTTCTGAAAAAGTCCCGATAAACATCACACACAATATTACAAAAAGCACTGTATACAGCACTCCAAAAATATGCATTTCCATTAAATTTCACCTCTGTAACAAGCAAATTCGTTTCTTGTATCTAAAAATCTCGCCTTTGATATTGCAAGACTTTTTCCATTTGAAAGCACAGCCCTGTAACGCTCCACACTTTCTACATATTTCAAATTTACCAGATAACTTTTATGAATCCGGCAAAAGCCTTTATTCTGCAGTGATTCTGCTACATCATCCAGTTTCGTATATATTGTATAATGAACTGCATCTTCACCCGCCATGTAAAATATCAGTCGATGCAGATTGCTTTCTATATAAAGAATATTTTCCAGACTGATTGTTGTTTTCCCCTCCTGAAAATCAAAAGTCATTTCGTTTTCTTCATAATCCATTTTTTCAAGGATTGTATCCATACACTCTGTCATTGCTTTTTCAAGGCTTTCATGATCCTTTATGAGATACCTTACTGCATCCACCTTGTATCCTTCCAACGCATATGTAATAAAAGCCGTCACAAAAACAATAAAAACATCTTTTGTTATTTTCCTTATTTCCTTTGCTGTCTCTATTCCATCTATTTCTTCCATATTCACATCAAGAAAAATAATATGATATTGATTAAGTTCTTCTCTCAGATTTAATAATTCTTTTCCTGACTCATACATATCAATCATACATTCGCAGTTTTTCCCTGCCATATATTTTAATATAAGCTGCTTTTCGGTTATTCGGAAATATTCTTCATCATCGCATATTGCTATTGATAACATTGCATTCACCTCCTCATATCATAGTCTACTCTGTGTGTATATCGGCAGGTCATCAATTTTTTCATATATTATCCCATAATTATTATCCGTGTCTTGCAGTAAAGTTCAAGTGTTATTGCAGAATTGGGAATTTTGGAGCAGAATCAGGAATATTATATAACTTTTGATTTCATCATGTAGGTTCACACACAGAGTATTGTTATATATATCTTTTCATTATAACCTTCCCCATAACCATAAACACCGCCACCAGAACAATACTGCTATATCCTGCATAAAAATAATCCTTTACTCCCAAACAGAACAAAATGATAAGAACACATACCTGCAATGCTACGATACAATGCGTTACTCTTGCATAATACTTTTTCTCTTCATCATCAAGCGGCTTGTTGATGCTCTCCACCGGGCTTAAAATAAGGATTACAACCACTGCCGCAATTCCAATCATCAAAATTACAGTTGCCGGGACATTGTTCATTACAAACTCATGTGTATAAACCGGGATTGAAAGAATTGCCATTGATATCAAAAAATCAGCCGATTCTACTCTTACAGTGGCTGCCCCCACTATAGCTTCTCAACGAGGCATAAAATAACAGGAAGACCAGAACAAGTCCCGGTCTCCCCGTCACAATGCCAAATATTCCAGAAGCCAAAAGGTTTCCTGCAACAACAATACCATTTTCTATCCCATATTGGTACAGTTCTGCATCCTCCTTTTTGCACAATCCCCTTTTGTATCAATATTTCATTTATCTTCTTTGCAAATTTAGCAATCATACCCTGTTACCACCTTAAAATTTTCTAAGGTTTTTTCGCATTATCCGGTAACTTGTCCTGTCCAAAAATAAACCAGCAGCAACGGTTCATATTTGTTGCAGTTACCGTAAGGGCAAGTGCTGCCACGCTGCTTAATGCTCCATGACTGAGTCGGTTCATCAATCTTCTTAATTTTGACATATATGTATGTCCTCCTTTTCATTTGATGAATGCACTATATCATACTTTACAGGAAAATCCGTCAAAGTGTAACAGATTGACATTTAAGTGTAACGCTTTGCATTTATTCCTTCACTTCAATTCCATAGAGCATTGCAGAAACCTCAAATATATCCCCTTTATCTGTAAAACTGACCGTTCCATTGTATTTTTCTACCACTTTACGAACACTCTGAACACCATGCCCATGTCTGATATTATCTTTCTTGGTTGTTTTCAGGCTTTTATTTTTCTTTCCTGTTTTGCTGTTTGTTATTATAAGAAGCAAAATCCCGGACTGGTACTTATTTTCAATCTTTACAAAACGCTGTCCCTCCGGCACCTTACTACAGGCTTCTACCGCATTATCCACAAGATTTCCATACAATACACCTATATCCCCGTGATCAAGCTGCATCTGCTTTGGAATACGAATAGATGTTTCTACTTTTATTCCCCTTGCCTTTGCCCTGCCAAATTTAATGCGGAGCACAGAATCTACGATTGGATTATCAGAATACTGCTTTTCATCTATCTGCTCAAATTCCATGCACATCGCACCGATTTTCTCTGAAAGTTCCTGCCCATCACTATTTTCCACCAGATGATACAGTTCATGCAATTTATGTTTCATATCGTGCTTTAACTTCTGCACTTCCTTATTCTGTTTTTCTGCTTCTTCATAATAGATGTCTTTATAGTGCATTTCTTCCCTGTACATTGCATCCTCATACTGTTTTTGCACAAGATAATTAAAACGTTCCATCATATACAGCATAAAATAATCTGTCAGGACAATGGAAATTACAATACTGGCACACATAAGCAGGCTTTTTTCACCGCCAGCTTCCAATGACAAAAGAATAACAAAGCAACAATTCAACACCGTAAAGGTAAATACCATAACCAGCACACCCAAAATTTCTCTTGGAAAGTCGGCAATCTGCATCCCTTTCTTTGAAATCAATTTTGACAGAATATACATCACATTTCCACGAACAAAGCTGCATATTACCATTACAAAATAATATTTATAACTTTCGCCCACATGAAAATTCATCGCATGGAGTAACAGCAAGGCTACAGGTTCAAACAGCATTCCAATACCCATGAATGTCACAATATTTATAATTCTCGTCCACATTCCTGATATATAATAAAATGATAACAGTATAAGCACAATCAAAAGAGTCGCAAGATTCAGATACGGATTTTTTATGCTGCTGACAAATGTCCATATAACTGCAGCAATGGTAAATCCAGCCCATATCCATACCTTTGATACTGGTTTCATTTTCTTATTGGAATGAAAATAATACATAAACACTGCCAGATCAAACAGGCTGATGGCAAAGCGTATCACATATTCCATCCTTAAACCATCCTCCTTACAAACTCCATATGTTTTTCTTTTAAATTCTGCTTATGGGAACGGGCAATCAGAAGTCTTTCTTCATTGTCCATCACTACTTCATCTCCCTCAATCGCCCTGATATGCCCAAGATTGATGATATATGATACATGAATATGGGCAAAAACCTTATCATCAAGCTGTTTCCATATTTCTTCAGTTGTCATATTTGCCTTGAAATTTTCTGAGATCGTATGTATCACTGCCTGACGACCTTTCTTCTCAAAATACACAATATCATCGCAGCTAATACGAAACTGATTTTTTCGGAACTGAAAGACAAAGTCACGCTTTATCATATGAAGATACTGCATGGCTTTTAAAAGGACGGACTCCAGCTTTTCCACTGTAATCGGTTTAGAAATATAGTCAAAAGTAATAACCTCAAAAACATCCATAACATACTGCGTATATCCAGTCAGGAATACAAACAATGCTTTGGCATCTATTTTCCGGATTTCTTTTGCAAGCTGCAAACCATTCATCTCCGGCATTTCAATGTCAAATATATACAGATGATACATTTCCCCATCATCTATAACATGCTTCAGCAACTCCTTCGCTGTAAAATACACTTCATAAGAAAACTGGTACTGCGCTAACTTATCAAAAGCACTTTCCAGCATTTCTACATCTGTTCTGCTGTCATCACAGACCGCAATATTAAGCATAACACTTCCTCCTTTTCGGGCTTGGAAGTAGGAAGCACTTCAATTTATCTAATCAACTTAGATAAATAAGCCAGCACACGGTCGAAAAAAATCATTTCTCTGCTCCTTTGTGCTGTTCGCAACATAGTAATCCAGATTAAAATCTTTCATACTGCTCTCACCTGTTATCAGATATGTAGGATCAATTCCATATTTATGATAGAGTGTCAGCACTTTATCTACAGATATTCCAGTTACACCAGCTTCAAGTTTTCGATAATGTTCTACTGTAACATCCAATACATCCGCAATTTCTGACTTTTCGAGATTCATATTCAGTCTTGCCTCTCTTAGTCTCTTTCCTATCTGTATATTGGCATCTTTTCTTCCTGTATCCAAGATTTTGCACCTCTTTTCCATGTTAATCATATCAATGGGACTTTGATTCTCATAGTCCAGAAAACAACCCAACGTACATCATTTTATGCTCGTAAGCAGGTTAATTTTTGCTTTTATTAAAAAAACGAATGGCACATCTGATACCATTCGTCTTTATCTGCTTTATATTCTGTTATTTAAGATTTAACGTATTACTATTGGAATGCTCAAAATAAAAAGATGCAGAAATGTATAATTGTTGATAATATACATCTCTGCATCTTTTTGTTTATGAATTATAACTTTACTAATTTTTCCAGAAACGCAACATAAAATTCTCTTTCTTTCATACAAACTCGCTGAACTTCTATACTTTTCGGAACATATTCCTTTGGGTGATCTAAATCGTACAGTGCCTGTTTCGTTGCCTGAATTGCAGATTCTGTTGTATTTCCCCAAAATGTCGATGTTATCCACATCGTCTTCCCCTTTCATCTGTTTATTCAGTCTTTGTACCATCATCTGCGATATATGGCTCAACATTCCGTTTCCCTTTATTCCCAAGCCATTTGCATTTACTTCCTTAGCAGCTTCCATCCATGCATCTTTTACATCCTGTGGAGCATTCGATCCAATCATATCAAATGCTTTTTCATCAAAGTCTACTTCTTCCATATACGGAATTATATTTTCATTTTCCTGAACAACACATTCTGTAGGGCATGACCCTGCAGAGGACCTGCTTTGCAGCACTTGAATTGGTGAAGAGAAAGAACGAACTGTAGGAGGGGCTGTTCTTTCTCTTTTCTATTTGTTACGAAAGAACTATATGGGAAAGAACGGGAAAGGTCAAGATGGCAGATAAAAACGTGCCGTAAAAAACAGCACGTTAAGATAGACGATATGAAGGAGATGCCGGATTTAATCTGCGGTAAAACTGCCGTAGGCAGGAACTATAATTCGACGCATGACACTCAAATGTTCCAGCTTTTACTTTCTTGCATTCCCAGCAAGTAATCTTGAACATACTTCTGGTCAACTACATTCTGTGCAAGAGCCTTCTGATCGAGTAATTGTCGCTGTGCCTTTTGGTCAATACTCTTTTCCAGTGTCATCTTCTGCATGAGTTCCCGCTTTTGGCGTTCACTTGCCACATACTCGCTGTCCCTCTTGCGCTGTGCGGCTCTACGGTCAGCATAGGTGCGATCTGAATGATAAAATGAACCTTCTGCCTTCTTATCAGCCAAATCCTTTTTAGCGGCTTTGGTTGCTGCACTTTCCCGACAATAAGGCGTTTTGGAAACTGTGTTTTGCCCGCTGTATGAAAAAATGGCAACCTTTTTTAGCTTCACTATCTAATATGGAACATTTGGAAATTTGCCAAAATGGGCGCAAAAAAGCAGCAAATCTTTTTCGGATTTACTGCTTCGTGTACCGCTACGGGGCGGCGGTTATTCAGTTGTAAATAGTAAAAGAGGGCGGTAGCACTTTTGGGCTATCGTCCTCTTGGTTGCCTATCAGCAAAGACGAGCGAGGCTGTCCACGGTGGGCGAATGCCCATTTACTTGCCGTTGACTGGCTCAGCTAGATTTGCTATATGTAACTTTACTCGTAATCACATTATTTGTATTTTTCCTTTCGCTCTTCTCGTTTTGCTGCTTTGAAGAACTCTACATGAGCTACACTGGATAGAACGATTGTACGGATAATACTGACCGACTCCCTATGTGATTTTAAGGCTTGGTGTTATTAGTTAGAATGAACAAAAAATATTTCTTTGCAAGAATTTTATATTGCAATTTTCACCAATTTTGACTATAATAAAATTGAATCTTTTTAATGTGATAAACAGAAGAGGTGATTCCAATGAATTAAAAACTATCACTGTTAAAATTTCAGAAAATAACAAAGGAGGTCTACCTATGAAAAAGCTAATTTCCATAATTCTTTCTGCTGTTATGATTTTATCTATGTCTATTCCTGTATTTGCAGCAGAAACCCCAAATACTCATTTTGAGATTTCTTCCCCTGCTTTTCCCGATGCCTATATCATCACAGAAACTACACCTTCAACTGTAGCGTTTGACGGAAGTTCTGGCTCACTCGGTTCTATCTCTGCTACGGTATTTGTAGAAGAAACTTATGATATGGTAAATAATGAACTTATTATCACAGACAGTCGGCTTCTTTCTAAAGATGAGGTAATGGCTATTGGAGTTGATAATTTCGCTCCTCTCAGTGAAGTCCCTATGCCGAGGGCTGCTACTATTACTCGTGGCAGATTGACAATCACATTTTCTGGTGTTTACAACACCTCGAAAGGTGTTTCTTGCAATCTGACTGGTACTGCTCATTGGGATGATTCAGGCTTGCATACTGAGGGCGAAAACTACTGTGCTACTGGTGAGGATTTTATTGGTGTAACATGGTCTGGTAGCTTTACAGCTAAAAGTCACAGCATTTCTGGAAAAAACCAACTTGGCGGTGCTCTTACCATCTATAACTCCGATTCTACTCCAAATGCTGGGCGTGTATGGTCTTTCAAGGACTCTAACCCTACTTCAAAATACACTTTGTATGCCAAAGACATCAATCTGAACGTGAATATTAGTAAAAATACCTTGACTGGTAATGGCAATACTGCCGAGGCTGTTTTGAAATATATTCATACCTATTCAAAGGTTAAAGGTTCGATTTCGATTACCCCTGGTTCTGAAACTGTTGCTGGTAGCTTCTCCCTTTCTAATACCGATAGGCAGTGGTCACTCGTTTGCACTGTTACTAATATCCCGTACTAAGAAATAAAAACAGAGGATTTATCCTCTGTTTTTATTTCTTTTCTACATGATTTTGAGGTTCTTCTCCACTGCCTGTCAACCAACATATTCTATAACTGTAAGGCGTGTCTACTATTTTCATCTCCTCAGATTCCGTCCATACACTTTGTATACTATTGTCTGTTATAATACCCCAATCAATCCATAAACTCTCATTATCATCATGAAAAAAAACTGCACAAATATCCAGGATTATATAAATTTAACTTCCCGCTCGTTCTCAATATTTGATATCCTATCCATTTATTCTTTAACAAAGCACAAGAAATATATCCATTATCTTCAAGTAAAAAAAACAACCTCATAATTTTCTGCAAAAATTATCGTGATACAAAATCTCTGTCGCACTTTCATAATTGCTTAAAAAGTAATCTTCTATCGTTTTGCTTTTCGTAAGGCTAACAATAGCCAATATAACAATAATAATCGCTATAACCCATATCTTATATCTTTTCAAAGTATATCCTATATTTTTCATTGCAACCACCTCTTTCTTTTACTTCATATTATCTCATTGAGCTACATTATAATCAAGTGCTTTTGAAAAGATTTCACCGAAAAAATACGGAATAGTGGGCGGCTATCTATCAAATTCTTGTATGTTGCTTTACCGCACATGAGCATTCCCTCAAGGATTGTTGCAAGTAAATCTATCGGTTTTAGTCCACTCTGCTTGTTTCTTGAAACCGCCTTTAGACCAGACGTAATAATACCTTTTCTGTCTGGTGACACCTCAGATGTATACTTTTTCATAAGCTTATTAAAACCTTCTGATTTATTTTGAAACTGTCCATTTTTAAAATCTTCATAAGCCTGCTCTGCTATTTGCTTTTTGTATTCTACATTGCTAGTGTTACTTTTCTTTTTTGGAAAAACACATATTTATCATTAAAATCCGGTAAATGTATTCCACCTATGCTATTTGTTCCCGAAAACTTTCGCTGTTGCAATGAAATACTGTTCAAATTTACATTCATTGAAATCACCTCTTCAAATAGCAGCAGAACCACGCAGGGTTAAAACTCATCATCCCACTCTATTGTTATAGATGGTTGATACGATTTTGTTCCAGAACTTAAAGAACTCATATTGGTTGCATTAAATGAAATCGTATATGTACCATTTGCTGCTGAAGCAAGAAATTTGCTCGTTGTCAACGTTTTATTTGCCTGCCCAGTCCACGCAATTTGTTCTGTTCGTCCATTTGAACTTGAAATTGTCAAGTAGTTACATACAATTGCTCCTCCCGAATAAGTCATTGATCCGGTGTTCACAGTTAATTTTGTAATAATAGCATCTTCTGGTAAATCAGAAACCCTAATAGTGACAGTATTAGAATTTCCTCTTTGTCCCGGATTAAGAGTTATTGTCATTTTTGAAGCTGCCTTATATGTACGACTTCCAGTTGCAGCAAATGCCGTCATTGAAGTTGTCAACATTAAAGCCATAACCATCATCATTGCCAAAATTCTTTTTACTACGTTTTTTGTTTTCATATTAAGCTCCTTACCATTTTATTATTTTCTAATTTAATGCTTGTTTTAAACAATATCGCCAATCTTTTTCAAATAATAATTGACAATAATTATGCATACCTTGATTTCCGCTTCTCAAAACAGAACAAAACAAAGATTTTATATCTATATTTCCTCCTATTTTCCCATATTGCTCCAGATAAAGTGAACGAAACTCTAAATACGAATCCTGAATATAGTCACATACCTGATTTATATCAAAAGTATAAAACGATTCATCCAATTTTACATTCTGAAATTTTTGCCTGTTTTCTGCGTTTTGCTTTTGACTTTTAGCAACCATTTGATCCCATTTTATCAGTTCCTCAAAACCTTTATTTAGCTTTTCCAATTCTTCATCCATTGTTAGCAAACGTCTTTTTCCGCTCTCTGAATCATCGCATGTATACACTTTTCTTGTCTCGTTACTGTATCCTTCTACAATTTTTTTCGATACATAGTAGAATAAGCGTATGCAGCTCCTGCTCCAATATCATCAAATCCATATGAATATTTTGCAACTTACAGTCGAAATATCAAAATCCCTTCAAACTAATACATAATTTCTTCAATTATATTTACTACATAAAAATTATCGTATCCTTTTTTTAATATTTAATATCCCTTGCAGAAAGTAACCTGTTTTTGCAGAAAATGACCATCAAAACAAAAATCCTCTTGAAACAAACCTAAGTTCAATTCAAGAGGACTTTTCCCTATCGGCTTTTTCCGCTCTTTGCAGGCTCATTCTTTGTTGCATTATCCTTAATCATTGTTTTCTCTGCTTGCTGAAAATACAAATGTCAAAAAAATATTGCTTGAATATAAAAACATATATTCATCAGAAATCAATCTAATCATTTTTTTTGTAAACCCATCAGGCACTCCTTTGTCAGATCAAACAGTACGGAGAATGATTAACAAATACACTTCTCTTGCTGCTATTGAACAGCATATTACACCTCATATGTTCCGTCGTACATTTGCAAGCTCACTGTTAGATGCAGATGTTGACATTCGATATATTCAGGAAATGCTTGGTCATAGTTCTATCAATACAACTCAGATTTACACTCATGTCACTATGGCAAAGCAAAAAAAGCATATTAACAACAAAACATCCACGAAATAAGTTTAATTTTTGAACCTCTGGTCTACCTTAGCTGACTGATAATACATGATTATCAGTCAGTTGTCTTTAAATCAAATTCTAATATCAAAAAAAGTAACAATTGATGGAAATAAGTATCAGGTTAATCGTGGAATACGCAGAGCCTTCACGCTCCAATAGCTCCCTGTACTGTATAACCAGCTCCTTTGTTATCTCATTTCCATCCACATATTTCAAAAATTTTTTCGACATATCTGGTATAGCTTTCAATCGTTGATTTCGATTTTTCTTTATCTGTCAGGTATCACACAAATGCTGCTAGGTGCTCATTCATTTTTATCTACTCCCCTCGCACAATTATATTATTACGCAATTACGTGTGTCATTTATTATAAAATGCCACATGTATATAACCAATCTGCAGTAGCGATGACAATAGTGTAGAATCAATAAAATAGGGACGCAGGATATTCTCCCACGTCCTCACATCTATCTGGCTTTATCTTCTCTTACCTTCGATACTTTCTCTGCTGTCCCCACTTTCACATCGGCACCACCTCTAGCCTCAAATGCATCGGCATTATACTGATACTCATGTGCTTCAGCCACCATTGGAGTATACACAATCTCAGCATTGACTCTCTCCGGCTCTGCTTCTGCCCTGTCAGGTACATTCTGCTTCTCACTCTTCGTATTCTCCACACGCTTTTCCTTATCTATCTGCACATTCATCGCCAGATTATCCAGCTTATCAATCGAAGCGTCCAGATGCAGCTCCATTGATACAAGCAGTTTTCTCACTGCTTTCATAGGGGTAAGTACCGCCTTTGTGAGAGGGTGTTTCTGTTCCTTCTGCGAATAATCCACCTCCGGCTTATCTGCAAAAGTACGGAATGCATTAGCTGCTGTCTGACCAGCTTCACGAAATCCTTTTGCAAGAAGTGCTGTCTTTGCTATATCCGTATCCGTGGTCTTTATTGCACCTCTTACATTCTCTCGGATATCAAGAAGCCTTTTCTTAATTCCTAAGAACTCCGACACTCTGTATAATGCAGCTCTTCCCTTTGCCTTTGCTTCATCAACTATGCACTTTGCTGTAGATTTGACCTGTGCTTTCACTTCCAATACCTGCGACTTTATCCGCTCACATCTGACATTAAGTCGCTCCTGTGCTTCCGACAATGCCTTTTTAGCATTATTCACAAGGGTATCTTCCTGCATTTCTTTGATCTGGTTCTGCATGTTGGTGAGTTCTTCCGTCATGGAATCAATCTTTTTCTCCAATCCATCCACATAGCTGCATATCTCAAATACATCGTTTGCCTGCTCTTTCATGGCATTTTTCTTTAGTAATTCGAGAAGTTCCCTTATAACCTCCTCATTGGTAAGTGTTTTTCCTGCTTCCATATCCATTCTGTTTCCTCCATTCTGTAAAAGGGGCAGCCTTGGCCGC
>ENA-OQES01000695-OQES01000695.1-human-gut-metagenome-genome-assembly--contig:-NODE-695-length-13473-cov-4.112618_pt1 | contig 13473 bp, 12 predicted proteins | sample MGYA00242798_ERZ504641 | MGnify/ENA primary metagenome ERZ504641 (study PRJEB26092, sample SAMD00036327) | human gut metagenome | host: Homo sapiens | study: EMG produced TPA metagenomics assembly of... | reverse complement strand
TGATTTCTCCCAGGGATCCATTCTCGGTATTTCTTCTATTGTTGTATGTATGCTTTCACAGAAGAGCATTCCGCTTGCAATTATCGGAGGTATTGTAAGCGGTGCTGCAATCGGAGCGTTGAACGGTTACTTTTATGTATTTCGTAAGATCAAATCATTTATTGTAACAATCTGTACAATGTTCTTGTTCCGTGGATTTATCAAATACCTTACAACAAATGCGCCGGTTGCGGGTTCTGCAAAACTGATCAACTACGATAGTACAGAGCTTAAGATTGCTTGTACAGTAGTGATCCTTCTTATTGGATTTGTTGCATTTCGTTATACGAAATTTGGAACTTATCTGAAAGCAATCGGAGCAGGAGAGAAAGCAGCGATGTTTTCAGGTATCCGTACAGATAAGATGAAATTCCTTATCTATGTACTTGCAGGAGCAATTACAGGATTTGCTGCATTTATCAATGTAATCAAAGTTGGATCAGTTACTTCTTCAGGAGGTAATCAGCTCGAAACACAGATTCTTATCGCGTTGGTATTAGGCGGAATGCCTATTTCCGGTGGTGCAAAGGTTCGTTTTGAAAATATTATTGTTGGATCATTACTGTATGTTGTACTGAATAGTGGACTGACAATGATGGGATTCTCAACACAGATGATGCAGTTGATTCAGGGAATTGTATTCTTAATTTTCGTTGCAGTATTTGCAGATCGTGAATCTATTCAGGTAATCAAATAATATAGAATAAACTATACGTGATCGGGGAATGCTCTTGTCAGAAGCATTTCCTCGGAAGTATAATATAAAGATCAGAATCTTTACCATAAAGCGCGGTTAGAGAGTCTGATCTTTATTTTATGGGAAAGGCAGAAGTTATGAGTAACATGGATCAAGAATGTTTGAAATATCAAAAATTATATAATTGGGCTCATACACTTATCACCAGTGGTGTGATAAAAATATGGATAAATTTCCGTCAGAACCAAGTCTTCAAAAGAAATTTGGGTATTCTAGACAGACTGTAAGAACTGCACTGCAGAAACTAGAGGAAGAGGGGCTGGTAACTCGTGTAAGAGGAAGCGGAACCTATGTGTCTTATGACTGCAGTAAGGTAAATGAAGAACGACCGCAGGTCGGACTTCTTTTGAGTTATTATTCGGATTATCTTTTTCCAAGAGTATATGATGGGATTGAATCTTGTCTTACGGAAAAAGGATATGCTATAGAGGTGGCTGTGACAAAGAATCGATTGAATGATGAAGCTATCTATTTGGAAGGGATTCTGAAAGGGGATGTCAGTGGTTTGATCATAGAAGGCTCAAGATCTGCATTTCCGAATCCAAATATCCGACTTTATAAAGAAATTAAAAGAAGGAATATTCCGACACTTTTTATTCATAATCATTATGAAAATATGGTGTTTGACAGTGTGGAAATGTCAGATGAGAAGTGTTCGTACGAATTGACAAAACTTTTAATTGAAAATGGACATCGCAGGATAGGCGGGATTTTTAAATATGATGATATGCAGGGGATTGAGAGATATAAAGGCTTTATTCAGTGTTTATCAGATTATGGAGTAAAATTTGATGATGATTATATTCGTTGGTATTCAACAAAAGATATGGAAGAAAAGCTGAGCAAAAAAGGTTTACTCCGAATGTATAGACGTACGAAAGACTGTACGGCAATGATTGTATATAATGATGAAGTTGCGAATTATTACATGGATTTCTTGGAGGAGAGGGGATTACATGTGCCAGAGGATGTTTCGCTGGTATCATTTGATGATGCGGAGCTTTTAGATGCAAACAACGGGGCTCAGCTGGTTTCTGCAATTCATCCGAAATATCAGCTTGGACGTATTACAGCAAAGAATCTTCTTAGAATGATGGAAGATGAAAAGTGGCAGGAAAAGAATTATTCGTACCGAATTTCCGGTGAAGATAAAAGAAGGTAATTCTATACCAAAAAATAGGCAGATAGAAATTTGGTGACGAAAAGGAGGCAATCACGATGGATTTCTACAAGAGAGCACTTGAATTAAAAGACGAAACGGTAGCAGACAGAAGATACATTCATCAGAATGCAGAGACAGGACTTGAGCTTCCGAAGACGAAAGCTTATGTGATGGATAAGTTGAAAGAGTATGGTCTGGATCCGGTTGAATGCGGAGAGGGAGTTACGGCAACGCTTGGAAATGGCGGTAGGGTTCTTCTCCTGCGTGCAGATATGGATGGACTTCCGATGCCGGAGGAAAGTGGTGAAGCATTTGCTTGTCCAACAGGAAAAACAGCACATACTTGTGGACATGATTTTCATGCGGCAATGCTTTTGAGTGCGGCAAGAATCTTAAAAGAACAGGAAAGCAAGTTGAAAGGAACTGTGAAATTCATGTTCCAGCCGGCGGAAGAGACATTTCAGGGAAGTAAGAATATGATTGAGCATGGGATTCTTGAGAATCCGAAGGTAGATGCAGCACTTGCGTATCATGTATCTCCGGGAAAGATGCCGGTCGGACTTTTTATGTATAATGATAAAGGCACAATGATGTATTCTGTTGATGGATTTAAAATCACGGTCAAAGGGAAAGGTTCTCACGGAGCCTATCCTCATGCGGGTGTGGATCCGATTAATATTGGAGTACACATTCATCTTGCATTGCAGGAGTTGATTGCAAGAGAGACTGATCCGGCGCACGCATGCGTTCTGACAATTGGACAGTTTAAGGCCGGCGAGGCGGCAAATATCATCCCGGAGACAGCAGTTCTTCAGGGAACAATTCGTACAAATAATACAAAAGAGCGCGAACTTCTTGTTCGTCGAATGAAAGAAGTGGCAGAGAAGACTGCAGCTGTGTATAATGGCAGTGTGGAAATCGAGATGATCTCTGAGGTTCCACCGCTGATCTGCAATCCGGCGTTGACGGACGAAATGATTGGATATATGAAAGAGATGGATATTCCGGGCCTTACTCCAGTTCCGGATGTGAGTGCAAGTGCATCGGAAGATTTTGCAGTGATCGCAGAGAAAGTTCCGAGTACATTTATGTATCTCTCAGCAGGTTATACGGATGAGCGGGGAACTTATCCGGCACACAATCCGAAGGTACAGTTTAATGAAGATGTCTGCCCGATCGGTGTGGCATGTCTGGCACAGTGTGCGGTGAAATGGCTGGAGAGTCATCAGGAATAAGAAGTAAAATACAAAATCAAGAGAAGAAACAAGAATACGATTGGAGAGCGATATGAGCATATTAAATGTAGAACACCTGACACATGGATTTGGAGACCGTGCAATCTTCAATGATGTGTCATTCCGACTTCTGAAAGGAGAGCACATTGGTCTTGTCGGGGCCAACGGAGAAGGAAAATCCACCTTTATGAGTATTGTTACAGGGAAAATGTTACCGGATGAAGGGAAGGTTGAGTGGTCAAAGAATGTGCATGCAGGTTATCTGGATCAGCATGCAGTTCTTGAGAAAGGAATGACGATCCGTCAGGCTTTGAAATCCGCATTTGATCCACTCCTTCAGAAGGAGCAGAGAATGAATGAAATCTGTGATATGCTTGGAACAGCAGATGAGGAAGAAATGAATGCGTTGATGGAAGAACTTGGTACGATCCAGGATGAACTGACACTGCATGATTTCTATACGATTGATGCGAAGGTAGAAGAGGTTGCGCGTGCACTTGGATTACTTGATCTTGGATTGGACAGAGATGTGACAGACTTAAGTGGTGGACAGAGAACAAAAGTGCTTCTTGCGAAACTTCTCCTTGAGAAGCCGGATATCCTGCTTCTTGACGAGCCGACAAACTATCTGGATGAGGAGCATATTGCATGGCTGAAGCGTTATCTGCTGGACTACGAGAATGCATTTATCCTTATTTCACATGATATTCCGTTCTTAAATGAAGTCGTGAATATTATTTATCATATGGAAAATCAGGAATTGAACCGTTATGTGGGCGATTATGATCATTTCCAGGAAGTTTATGCAGTGAAGAAAGCTCAGCTTGAAGCGGCTTACCGTCGTCAGCAGCAGGAAATCAGCGAGCTGAAGGATTTCGTTGCAAGAAATAAAGCTCGTGTGTCTACAAGAAATATGGCGATGTCCCGTCAGAAAAAAGCTGGATAAGATGGATGTGATTGAGCTTGCGGCAGAAAGACCAAAGCCGGAATTCCATTTCAAATATGGAAGAACTCCTGGTAAGATGCTTTTTGAGACGAAGGATCTTGTGACAGGATATGATGAACCATTATCTAAACCGTTGAATTTCTCTATGGAACGTGGACAGAAAATCGCACTTGTTGGAACAAATGGAATTGGAAAAACTACATTGCTAAAGAGTATTCTTGGATTGATTCCTTCTTTATCAGGAAGTGTTGAACTTGGTGATAACCTTGAACTTGGTTATTTTGAGCAGGAAGTAAAAGGAGAAAATCGTAATAGTTGTATTGAGGAACTGTGGCAGGAATTTCCTTCTTATACACAGTATCAGGTGCGTTCCGCGCTTGCAAAATGCGGACTTACAACGAAGCATATCGAAAGTCAGGTGCGTGTACTCAGCGGTGGAGAGCAGGCAAAGGTGCGTCTCTGTAAGTTGTTAAACAGAGATACGAATTTCCTTCTCCTTGACGAGCCGACGAATCATCTTGATGTGGATGCAAAGGACTCTCTCAAGCAGGCATTACAGGAGTACAAGGGAAGTATCCTTCTGATCTGCCACGAACCTGAATTTTATCAGGATGTGGTTGATGAAGTGTGGGATATGAGCCAGTGGACAACAAAATGTATTCTAAAAATTTGCACAAAATTAGAGCTGCATGTGAATTATGCAATAATCACGAAAATGTTTGAAAATTTAAAAATTCTCTTAAATAATACTGAAAAAATTGTTATACTACACATGTAGAGTCTGTTATAAAAAGGGCAGTACATTGTGGACAACAACAGTGTAAATAAAAAGAACAGGAGGTTTTGAAAATGCTCAGCAGAGGAGACGCAGTTGTATATAAGTGCAGAGGAGTGTACAAGGTAGAAGAAGTAGGAAAACTGGATTTTTCATTTGTGGATGGCAAGAAAGATTATTATACATTACAATCCATAGACAATCAGAGAGATAAGGCGTATGTTCCGATTGATGATGAGAAGAACATCCGTCGTCCGGTGAGTGAGCAGAAGGCGAAGGAACTGTTGGATAATCTTACAGAGGTTGGTATACTGAATGTAAAGAATGAAAAGTACAGAGAACAGGAATACAAGGATTGTATCTCAAGCTTCTGTCCTGAGAACTGGGTCAAAGTGCTGAAGACATTGTATAGCCGAACAAAACGAAGAGGCAGCATGACAAGCATGGATAAGAAATATCAGCTGCTTCTGGAACATGCTCTTTCGAGTGAAATGAATTATGTTCTTGGAATTCCGGCAGGCGAGATGACATGAACTGTTCAAAAAGAGTGAATAGTTACTAGAATTTAATAGAAAGAGGTCCGAAGCTACGGAAAATCAGGACTTTTTCATTCAATAGCTGCCTGGGCCTGGACTTGCGGAAAAAAGCATGTGCATGATATACTTCTCCTGAATCTATTAATTTTAGGAGAAGTTTTTCGCTTTTTTTCTAGTAGATTGTCAAGAAAGCGAACGTACCGAAAGGAGAACAACAATGAAGATGCTGTCGATTGAGCAGGAACTTAAGAGTAACTCTTATCCAGGAAGAGGAATTATTATTGGTAAAAGCCCGGATGGAAAGAAGGCTGTCACTGCCTATTTTATTATGGGACGCAGTGAGAACAGTAGAAACCGTGTGTTTGTAGAGGACGGAGAGGGAATCCGTACACAGGCATTTGATCCATCGAAGCTTACAGACCCAAGTCTGATTATTTACGCACCGGTCAGAGTATTGGGGAATAAGACGATCGTAACAAACGGAGATCAGACAGATACGATTTATGAAGGAATGGATAAGCAGCTTACTTTTGAGCAGTCTCTTCGTTCTAGAGAATTCGAGCCGGATGGTCCGAACTACACACCACGTATTTCTGGTGTGATGCATATTGAGAATGGCAATTTCAATTATGCAATGTCAATCCTGAAGAGCAATAACGGAAACCCGGACAGTTGCAACAGATATACTTTTGCATACGAGAATCCGGCAGCCGGTGAAGCTCATTTTATTCACACTTATATGCATGATGGCAACCCGCTTCCAAGCTTTGAGGGAGAACCAAAGCTGGTAGAGGCGCTGGACAACATGGAAGAGTTTGCAGACCTTCTGTGGAACAGCCTGAATGAGGAAAATAAAGTGTCATTATTTGTCCGTTACATTGATATCGAGACAGGTAACTATGAGACAAAGATCGTGAATAAGAACAAATAAGGAGCGTAAAGACAGATGAAAGAATTAGAATTGAAATACGGATGTAACCCGAACCAGAAACCTTCAAGAATTTACATGAACGACGACAGAGAGCTTCCAATCAAGGTGCTCAGCGGACGTCCAGGATATATTAACTTCCTGGATGCGTTCAATGGATGGCAGTTGGTATCAGAACTGAAGAAAGCAACAGGACTTCCGGCCGCAACTTCATTCAAGCATGTATCACCGGCCGGAGCAGCTGTTGGTCTTCCACTGTCAGAGACATTGGCGAAGATTTACTGGGTAGATGATCTTGGAGAACTTTCTCCACTTGCATGTGCTTATGCAAGAGCGCGTGGCGCAGACCGTATGTCTTCTTTCGGTGACTTTATTTCTCTGTCTGACGTCTGTGACGTTGATACAGCGCGCCTGATCAAGAGAGAGGTATCTGATGGAGTGATCGCACCGGGATATGAGCCGGAGGCACTTGAACTTCTGAAACAGAAGAAAAAAGGAAATTACAATATTATTCAGATCGATCCGGATTATGTGCCTGCACCGTTAGAGCACAAGGAAGTATTCGGAATTACATTTGAGCAGGGAAGAAATGAACTGAATATCGATAAAGATTTCTTCTCAAATGTTGTGACAGATGTGAAAGAGATCCCGGATGCAGCGAAGATCGATCTTGCTATTTCCATGATTACACTGAAATATACACAGTCTAACTCTGTATGTTATGTGAAAGATGGACAGGCAATCGGAATCGGTGCCGGACAGCAGTCAAGAATCCACTGTACACGTCTTGCCGGACAGAAGGCAGATAACTGGTGGTTACGTCAGAATCCGAAGGTACTTGGACTTCAGTTCAAGGATGGAATCGGACGTGCAGACAGAGATAATGCGATCGATCTTTACATCGGAGAGGAATATATGGATGTTCTCGCAGATGGTGTCTGGGAGAATACATTTAAGGTAAAACCGGAAGTATTTTACAAGAGAAGAGAAAGAGAGCATGGCTGGACCAGCTGACAGATGTTGCGCTTGGTTCTGATGCATTCTTCCCATTCGGTGATAATATTGAGCGTGCACATAAGAGTGGTGTAACTTATATTGCACAGCCAGGTGGATCTGTGCGTGATGATAATGTAATTGCTACATGTAACAAATACGGCATGGCAATGGCATTTACAGGAATCCGTCTGTTCCATCATTAGAAACTTAAGATAAGATGATAAAAGAACCGGGACTTTTTGGTGAAGAACCGGCGGTATAGAAAGGCTGAAATATTATGGTAATAGAGACAAGAAGCCCGGAAGAGACATTTGCAGTCGGTAAAAGTCTTGGTGAAAAAATGCATTCCCCAGGTCAGGTGTTAACCCTGACAGGGGATCTTGGAGTTGGGAAAACGGTCTTTACTCAGGGACTCGCAGAAGGACTTGGGATTGAAGAACCGGTGAATAGTCCGACATTTACCATCGTTCAGGTTTATGAAGAAGGGCGTCTGCCCTTCTATCATTTTGATGTCTACAGAATCGGTGACATTGAAGAGATGGACGAGGTGGGATTTGAAGAATACGTGATGGGAGAAGGTGTCTCACTGATCGAGTGGGCGAATCTGATAGAAGAGATTCTTCCGGAACGTCGGACAAATATTCTGATCGAGAAGGATCTGACACAGGGATTTGATTATCGTCGGATCACAATCGAGGAACAATAACGATGAAAAAATTAGAAGAATGGAACAAAGAGAAGGCTGTTGATACAGAGAACATTCTTACAGCAGCTGACAGAGGAAGGAAGCAAGACCATGAGAGTATTGGCGATAGACAGCTCAGGACTGACAGCAACGGTTGCAGTCGTTGAGGATGAACAGACAATTGCGGAGTATACCGTAAATTATAAGAAGACACATTCGCAGACACTTCTGCCGATGATTGATGAGGTAAAGAAGATGATCGATCTGGATCTGTCCAGCATTGATGCCATTGCTGTGTCAGGAGGACCGGGCTCTTTTACCGGGCTTAGAATCGGATCTGCTACTGCGAAAGGACTGGGACTTGCTCTTGGAAAACCTCTGATCCATGTTCCGACAGTGGATGCACTGGCCTATAATGTTTATGGATGTGGCGACTTGATCTGCCCAATCATGGATGCCAGAAGAAAACAGGTTTATACAGGATTGTATTCATTTTCACATGAAGTGAAAGATGGAACACATCTGACAGAGGCAGCATTTCATGTGGAAGAACAGCAGATGGCGATTGCAGTAGAAGAGTTGATCGGTAAGCTGAATGCGTATAAACGTCCGGTTGTATTTTTGGGAGACGGAGTACCAGTGTATCGTCAGATGCTTGAAGAGGGACTTGAAGTCCCGTATTCATTTGCCCCATCATACATGAACCGTCAGAGAGCGGCTGTAGTAGGAGCACTTGGTATTGCGTATTATTATGCAGGAAAATATGAGACAGCAAAGGCGCATAAGCCGGATTATCTGCGTGTGTCTCAGGCAGAGCGCGAACGTGCGCAGCGTGAAAAGGAAGCAAAGACAGAAGTGCGTGAGATGACGATTGAAGACGGTGCTGTAGTTGCTGAGATTGAGCACCAGTCATTTTCTGATGCCTGGAGCGAGAAGGCGATTCTAGAGACGCTGGAACAGAACAATAGTGTCTGCTTTGTTGCGGAAAAAGCAGGGAAAAGAGTAGGATATCTGCTTGGTTATACTGCAGTTGATGAAGTGGAGATTGCAAGAATCGCAGTGATTGATGAGATGAAACGTCAGGGAGTTGGTCATGCATTAATGCTAGCTTTGAAGGCGTGGAGTAAAGAGCATCAGATTGCAAAGGTTCTGTTGGATGTAAGAGAAAGTAATCAGGCAGCAGGAGCATTTTATGCGAGAGAAGGATTCATAAATGATGGAGTCCGCAAAGCATTCTATCAGGATCCGAAGGAAGATGCAGTACTGATGAGTCTGGAAATAGATAAATAACCAGCAGTTTCCAGTGGAAATTGCGAAAACTGTTTTGTATAATTGAGGCGTAACAAAGGAAGAAACAGGAATATTCCGTTTTTGTAAATTACAATGATGAGTAACAACATAATTGCTGCTCACAGGAGGAAAACGTATGCGCCAGTATCAGTTGAAAGAAACAAAGAAATTACGAAAATTATTTGTAACCGGTGTGGAAAATGAAACAAAAGTTGTGAGTGGGATTCCGAAAAGAGAGATGCTTCATGTAGAGCATACCTGGGGCTATTTTTCTGGAAAAGATGGAGAAAGCTGCAGTTTTGATCTGTGCGAGGAGTGTTTTGATGAAATTACAAAGGGGTTCCTCATTCCAACCGAATGTAAAGATGAATGAAAGAGTCTGGTTTGCAGTTTCGGGCAAACCGTAATGGACAAGAAGATAGAGGAATATTATGTTAGATGTATGTTTGCTTGGAAGTGGTGGGATGATGCCGCTTCCTTATCGTTTCCTTACTTCCTTAATGACAAGGTTTAACGGAAGCAGTCTGATGATTGACTGCGGAGAAGGAACACAGGTAGCTGTAAAAGAGAAGGGCTGGAGTTTTAAACCAATCGATGTGATCTGTTTTACTCATTATCATGGGGATCATATCAGTGGACTTCCGGGTCTTCTACTTACAATGGGAAATGCAGACCGTAGGGAACCGTTGACACTGATCGGACCGAAAGGTCTTGAAAGGGTTGTCAGTTGCCTGCGCGTAATTGCGCCGGAACTGCCATTTCCAATCATTTATCAGGAGATTCAGGGAGCGGAGCAGACATTTGAGTTAAATGGATACCGGTTGAAAGCATTTCGTGTGAACCATAATGTACTTTGCTATGGTTATACGATTGAAATTGACCGCGCCGGTAAGTTTGATGTGGAGCGTGCCCGTGCAAATGAGATCCCGCAGAAATACTGGAGTCGCTTACAGAACGGAGAAACTGTAGAAAGTGAAATGGGAAATTTTTGACACCGGATATGGTGCTCGGTCCACAGAGAAAAGGAATTAAGCTGACTTATACAACAGATACAAGGCCGACAGATTCGATTCGTGAGAATGCGAAAGATTCTGATCTTTTCATCTGTGAAGGCATGTATGGAGAGAAAGAGAAAGCAGCGAAGGCAGTAGAGTATAAGCATATGACATTTTATGAAGCGGCGGAACTGGCGAAAGAAGCGAATGTTGGCGAGATGTGGCTGACACATTATAGCCCGTCACTTACAAAGCCGGAACATTATATGAATGATGTGAAAAAGATATTCCCTCGGGCGAAAGCTGGAAAGGATGGAATGTCTGTTGATCTGATGTTTGAAGATTGAGAGGGATAGAAAATGAGTGAAAGCAAAGAGATTAATATACTGGCGATCGAAAGTTCCTGTGATGAGACAGCAGCAGCAGTAGTACGAAACGGGCGAGAAGTGCGCTCAAATATTATTTCTTCTCAGATTGATCTGCACAAATTATACGGTGGTGTTGTGCCGGAAATTGCATCAAGAAAGCATATTGAGAAGATTAATCAGGTGATTGAAGAGGCGCTTAGTGAAGCAGGGACAACATTAGATGAGATTGACGCAATCGGTGTAACTTATGGACCGGGGCTTGTAGGAGCCCTGCTTGTTGGCGTGGCTGAAGCAAAAGCAATCGCATGGGCGAAAGATATTCCACTGGTTGGAGTGCATCATATTGAGGGGCACATTTCTGCAAATTATATCGAACATCCAGATCTTGAGCCACCGTTTGTGTGTCTTGTTGCATCCGGCGGACATACGCATCTTGTATGTGTGAAAGAATATGGAAAATATGAGATCCTCGGAAGAACCAGAGATGATGCAGCGGGTGAAGCTTATGATAAAGTGGCTCGTGCAATCGGGCTCGGTTATCCGGGCGGTCCAAAGATTGACCGTATTGCCAAAGAGGGGAATCCGGATGCAATCCAGTTCCCAAAGGCAAAGGTAAATGATGCAGAGTATGATTTTAGTTTCAGTGGACTGAAATCAGCGGTATTGAATTATATTAATGGCTGTAAGATGAAAGGTGAGACATTTGATCCTGCAGATCTTGCAGCATCTTTCCAGAAGGCAGTAGTAGAAGTTCTTGTAGGTAATTCAATGCGTGCAGTAGAAAAACTCGGCATGAAGAAATTTGCGATTGCGGGAGGAGTTGCGTCTAATTCAGCACTTCGTGAAGCGATGGAAGAAGCTTGTGAGAAACGTGGAATGAAATTCTACCGTCCGTCACCGATTTACTGTACAGATAATGCGGCAATGATCGGAGCGGCGGCTTATTATGAATACCTTGCCGGAACTCGTTCGGGATGGGATTTGAATGCTGTGCCGAACCTGAAGCTTGGAGAGAGATAGAAATATTTTGTGTATCGAGGCATGATTTTGTCATATGGTATAGGTACCGTGAGTATGAATGGAATAAGTGGGAAACGAAAAGTTATCCACACGATTCTTTAAATTGTAATTAGATATGAACAGGATTTTGTGATGAGTTGTGAATAACTTTGCAAAATCCTGTATTTAATGTGAATAACAGGAGAGAAAAATGGAGAAGAAATATTGTACAGCGGTTGTTCTTGCTGGCGGAAGTGGAAAAAGAATGGGGACAAAAGTTCATAAACAGTACTTGATGCTGAAAGGTTATCCTGTACTTTATTATTCTCTGAAAGCATTTCAGGATTCCTCATGGATTGATGAAATCGTTCTTGTCAGCGGTACAGGTGAAGAAGAATATTGTCAAAAAAATCGTAGAAAAATATGGATTTTTCAAAAGTACGCAAAATTGTATCTGGAGGAGCAGAGCGATATAATTCTGTTTGGAATGGTCTTCAGCAAATAACAGAAGAAGATGGGTTCGTATATATTCATGACGGGGCGAGACCTTTTGTGGATGATACTATGATTGAACGCGCCTATTCTTGCGTGGAAGAAACAAATGCATGTGTTGCCGGCATGCCTGTAAAGGATACAATCAAAGTCGTGGACGAAAAGAATTATGTGAAAGGCACACCGGAGCGAAAAACACTCTGGCTTGTTCAGACACCACAGGTTTTTAATATCCAGCTGATCAAAGAAGCTTATCAGAAATTAATCAACGAGAAAATCGAAATGCGACAGATGATGCGATGGTAGTCGAGCAGATGATGGGACATACTGTTAAATTATATCCCGGAGCATATGAAAATATAAAAATCACAACACCGGAAGATCTTCTTGTGGCGGAAGCGTTTCTGTAGGAATATACAAGGGAACTGTCTTATGTTTATTCCTTAATTTCAAAAAAATGTAAAAACAGGTCAAGGAAACTTGCTCAAAAGCATGACTGAGAATCGAGATACTTAAGAACAATTCAAGAAAAGAGGGGGATTTTTCGATGTTGTAAAGTGTGGAAAAAGCCCCAAAAATCAAGAAGAATGAAGTAAATTAAAAAATGTGAAAAAAATGAAAAAAAGGTGTTGACATTTAGGTCTACCTTATGATAAGATTATCAGCGTCGCAAGTGAAACGACAACAACTTAATAAGAATTGCTAATCGGCAATGATTAGGTATTATGGAGAGGTATCGAAGTGGTCATAACGAGGCGGTCTTGAAAACCGTTTGTCCGAAAGGGCGCGTGGGTTCGAATCCCACCCTCTCCGTTTTTTATGGAGAAGTACCCAAGCTGGCCGAAGGGGCTCCCCTGGAAAGGGAGTAGGTCGTTAGTAGCGGCGCGAGGGTTCAAATCCCTCCTTCTCCGTTTGTTTTATGAAAACTCATAAAACTTTTTAAAAAAGTTCTTGACAAACAAAAACAGCTATGTTAATATAAATAAGCTGTCGCTTGAAAAGAACGACACAAACAAAGAACCTTGATAACTGAACAATAGACAACAACAACCCTTGAAAATTTCTTTAAGAGAAGATTTTTAAGAACGGTTTTTAAACAAACCAAAACAACAGTAAAAAGGGAAGAATTAGCTAGTTAGTTGATTCTGAACTGGATACAAACACTTTTAACGAGAGTTTGATCCTGGCTCAGGATGAACGCTGGCGGCGTGCTTAACACATGCAAGTCGAACGAAGCACTTTTATTTGATTTCTTCGGAATGAAGATTTT
>ENA-OQES01000694-OQES01000694.1-human-gut-metagenome-genome-assembly--contig:-NODE-694-length-13488-cov-5.180151_pt1 | contig 13488 bp, 16 predicted proteins | sample MGYA00242798_ERZ504641 | MGnify/ENA primary metagenome ERZ504641 (study PRJEB26092, sample SAMD00036327) | human gut metagenome | host: Homo sapiens | study: EMG produced TPA metagenomics assembly of... | reverse complement strand
TTTTCTCAATGTTTAAAATCGTACCTTCCTGAAAATGCAGTGTTGGAAGGGTGTGGAACGTATGAGTCTGTTTGGAAGTATTGAGAAGACTTAACATATAATTTGTTCTTGTAAGTTCATCTCTGTCTTTGGTAAGTCGGATATCATTTGCATATTCCGCAGTATCTTTGATCAGACGGCGAATCATATAAGAAAGAGGATTCCACCAGTAGATACATACAACGAGTTCCCAGTAAAAAAATCTTCCATAAGTCATGGTGTAGATAATGATTGAGTTCATGCATAAAAATAAAACGCAGATCCTGATCACTGTATTCTCTGTCAGGAAGAAGGATCACTGGATGGATCAGACCAGAAATTGCAGGACTAGAAAGGCCAGGCACCTGATAGATTAAAATCTGCTTCGTACAATGATATTCTTCCAAAATATCAGAAAAGATTCTTAATATTCTTATGTCATCGAGAGGGTCTAACTGATGAAGTAAATGACGATAGCGAACAAGTTTATAGAAATATAAAGCAAGTCTTAAACAACTTCCAAAGCAAAAAATGATCACAAGGATTGTCAGAAATTCCACAGATAAAATCTTCACCCTTAAAAGATCAAAAGAAAAGGAAGAATTTATGGGATTCAACATTTGCTGCAAAATGAAAATTCCAAGGCAAAAGCATACGGATCGTGACAACTCCGACAGCAAAATAAATCACAAAGGTTCCGTTTCTTAAGATAAATCGTTTGCTTCTGCAAAATACATAAAGATAAAGCATCATCAGACTGCCAAAAAGACAGCAACTAAATACGGAACCATAATTCGCAGGTGTCATATCAAGACTTCCTTTCTAGAATTTTCTTACGTTCCTCTAATTTCTCCTGTAAACGTTCGATCACTTTAATATCATTTTCAGACTCCACATATTGAAGAAGTATATTAGAAGATAAAAGATCTTCCAGCACTCCGTTGATATTCTCAGAAGCATAATCTTCAGAGGAAACAACAGGAATATAACGTCTGGTTAAAACCTTACCACTATATACAATGTCGGAAACTTCAATATAGTTTTTCTTAAGTAGAGAACGCAATGCAGATTGAACGGAATTCAGATTCAGTGAAGGATCAAGCTGAACAAAATCAGAAGCGATCATAGGCTCTTTTTTGTCCCATAATGTTTTCATGATATTTAATTGTGATGGTGTTAGATTTTTTGTATTTCATAAATTATCAACTCCTTGAGTTTATTTTATATGAATATATTTATATTTTCAACAACTATTTTGAATTGAAAAAATAAATGTTTTAAGATAAAATAGTTGTTGAAAAAAGAATCATAATATAGTAGAATAGAAAACGAAGATAATAAATATTGATACATGGTAGGTGGGGTATTATTAAATTTGTAATAATACCCCTAAATTTTTTGTCAAGTAACAGGTCATATTTTCAATAAAACTCTTTATCATCAGGTTATCTACTACCAATATAACACAAAACATGGAGAAATGAATAGTCTGATAGAAGAAAGAAATACAGGGAAAATAATATGGCAGGAGTAATTTTAGATGCTGGGCACGGCGGTTATGATAATGGAGCCCAGTATGATGGAAGAAAGGAAAAAGACGACAATCTAAGACTGACACTCGCAGTCGGTCAGATTTTAGAGCAAAATGGCGTTCCAGTATCCTACACAAGACAAAGTGATATCTACCAGTCACCATCTGAAAAAGCAAGGCTTGGGAATGAAAGTGGAGCTGATTATTTTATCTCATTTCATAGAAATGCAAGTCCAAATGCGAATGAATATCAAGGCGTTGAAACACTGGTATTTGATGATCAGGGGATCAAAGCAGAGATGGCAAGAAATGTAAATGCGAACTTAGAACAAGTAGGATTTCGTAATATTGGAGTTAAAGAACGCCCGAATCTTACTGTATTAAGAAGAACAAAGATTCCTGCGATCTTGATCGAGGCAGGATTTTTTAAATTCAGATCAGGACAACGAAAGATTTGATGAGAAATTTCAAGAGATCGCACAAGCGATCGCAGATGGAAATTATGGAAACGATCGGAGATGAAAATGAAGATTTCCAGCATTGTACAACGCTTGCGGGCGGCCAGGCAATGGGTTTGGTGATGATGATCAGCAACGGCATGACTGGTCTGCTTGCTTTAGTGGTCGCTGCGGCGGTGCTGCACAAAGAATATGGAGCGGGCTGGATGAAGCAACTACTCAGTACTTGAATGAGTCTGATGCCAAAGTTGAATGCAGTACAGAAGAAAGGCGGTGACACTGTAAGATAGCGGGATCCCAGCAAAAATTTGCCCGAAATGCCTGGCGCAAACGGATTGCAAGCGGTATTTCTGGGCGCACGACAAGGAGGACGACACAAAGAATGGATCAACTTAAAATTAAGATGCGACAGCCGCACGGCAAAAAGCTCTTGCAGTCTTTGGCCAGTGATTGGCAGATCTATGTGCTGCTGTTGCCGGTGGTGATCTGGTTTGCACTGTGGGCCTATAAGCCGATGGGCGGTTTGCTCATCGCCTTTAAGCGATTTGACTCCAGCCTGGGCGTATGGAACAGCGACTTTAAAGGCATTGCAAACTTTATGACCCTGGTATCGGGTGTCTACCAGACACAGTTTTGGCAGGCGTTCCGGAATACCTTTGTAATTAACGCATACAGCTTGGTATTTGGTTTCCCTGTGCCGATTATCCTGGCTATCCTGTTTGCGGAGATTGGCAACAGTTTTGTCCGGAAATTGACCCAGACGGCGACCTATCTGCCCCACTTTTTGTCTGAGGTTACCATCACCAGCATTACCATCATGCTGGTGTACAGCGGCGTAAACTCCACAGGCGTTCTGGCGGCATTGTTCCAGAGGCTGGACCTCATTGAACCGGGCGTTTCGCTGCTTTCCAACGCGAACTATTTCCGTCCACTGTACATTGCTGTTGGAATCTGGAAAGAGAGCGGCTACAGCTCGATTGTGTATTTTGCCGCCATCATGGGTATTTCGCCCACCTTGTATGAAGCTATGAAGGTGGACGGCGCAAATAAGCTCCAGGAGCTGCGGTATGTCACGATCCCAGGCATGGCGCCGACCCTGATTATCATGGTGATTATGCGAATCGGCAACATGCTGTCTATCGGTTATGAGCGCGTCCTGCTGATGTACAACTCCAACATCTATGTGACCGCAGATGTTCTGTCTACCTTTGAACAACGCATCGGTATCCTTTCGGCCAACTATGGCGTTGGTGCGTCGGTTAGCTTGTTTAACTCCCTCATCGCCTTTGCGCTGGTGATTGGGGCAAACACAATTAGCCGGAATATTTCGGATACATCTTTGTGGTAAAGGAGGAAAAGAAAGATGGACCTTCTCAACCGAAGCGAAAAAATATTTAAAGTATGTGCGTATCTGCTGGTAATCGCCTTTGCAGCCGTGACGCTCTACCCGATCGTGTATGCGTTCAGCGTCTCCATCAGCGGCCGGGTGGCCTACGAGAGCGGGAGCATCGTGCTCCTGCCCAAGGATGTGACCCTGCAGGCTTACGACATGGTGCTCCACAGCAAGGGTTTCTGGATTGCCTATGCAAACACCCTGTTCTATACGGTGGTTGGCACGGCGTGGAGTATGTTTATCTCTCTGACCGGTGCCTACGCCCTGCAAAAGAAAAAGCTCAAGTTCCGCCGTCAATGGAACCTTTTTGCTGGTGTTCACCATGTGGTTCAGCGCAGGCATGATTCCGCTTTATCTGAACTATAAGAGCATGAACGTGGACAACCGCTGGGGCATGATCATTGCCTTTGGCGTGCAGGCCTACAATATCATCCTTCTGCGGAACTATTTTGACAGCATCCCCAAGGAGATTGAAGAGGCTGCCCTGGTGGACGGCGCTACCGAATTCCAGCTGTTCTCCCGGATCTATGTGCCCATGTCCACGGCCAGTATTGCAACGGTGACCCTGTTCTATGCCATCAGCCGCTGGAACGGTTACTATTGGTCGAGAATGCTCCTGGCCGACCCGAACCAGCAGCCCCTCCAGGTTTATCTGCGGCAGCTGATCGAAAACTACCAGAAACTGTACGACGAATCTCCGGTAGTTCTTTCCTATTCAGCAGACAGCCTGGCCTATGCAATCATCGTCTGTTCTATCATCCCGGTTTTGGTCATTTATCCCTATATTCAGAAATATTTTGCCAAGGGCGTCAACGTCGGCGGCGTAAAAGGATAACTTTTTAAGGAATAACATTCTGACAGAAGAAAAGGAGAAAAACATGAAAATCAAACGGAGTGAATTTTTTAAAGCTCATGTCTGTGACCGCTGCTTCGGCAGTTCTGGCGGGCTGCGGCTCGTCTGTTGTAGAACAGGCGGCCCAGAGCACGGCCAATTCCCAGGCTAGCAGTGGGCCGGCCCCGGCGGCTGAGCTGGATCTCAGCGAGAACATCGCCCTGAAAATCAACTATGCTGCGGGCAACAAATCCCGGACCATCACCTATAACCAGGAGTCTCCCTTGAATCTGCCCGACGGCACCAATGTCACCGCCGGTATGCTCAAGCCGGTGTGGAGCCACCTGAAGCAGGTGCTGAATGTGACCATCACCGATGTCACCACCCAGGACCAGAAGGCTACCGAGATGATCGATACCGCCTCCACCACCAACTTTGCAGAGGCAAATATTTTTGGCGGTAACTCCATCGCAGATGATCTGATGTACTATGGCACCGAGGGCAAATTTGTCAATCTGAGCCAGATGATGGATCAGGGTTACCTGCCCAATTTCCAGAATTATTTGGACGAGAATCCTGACGTTCGACGTGCAATCACCGCATATGACGGCAACATTTATCACATCCCCTACATTGCAGAACTGAATAACTTTGCTCGCTCGTTCTGCGCCCGCCAGAGCTGGGTCGTGATGCTGCTGGATGTGGATGATGCCGCTTACGACACCGACACAGAGTTGACCTGCTATTATAAGGGGTTCTATGCCGGGGCCAATGCCCGCTATGGTGCTAACGGCGGCAGCGTGTCTCCCATGGAAGGCGTCACCATTACCAAAAAGACCGATCAGAACATTGTGGAGTTGCAGAACGCCCTCTCGGTGAAAAACGGCGAAACTCTGACCAGGACCTTTGTCCAGTACATCAAGGACAACTACGACTACGCTTCTCCCTCCGAGCTGTTCCTGGGCGAGAAGGCCGCCTACGACATCGACGAGCTGGTGGCCCTGATGCGCTGCATCAAGGCAAACCCCGGCTACCTGACCGACGGAAGAGCGGATACGGTCTGGCCCATGTTCACCCGTCAGTCCAGCTATCGGGAGGATCTGCTGCGCCTTAGCACCTATTTTGACGGCGTGAAAGCACACAGTGCGGACTCCTACACCGCTCGCTGGTACATTGATGCAGATAATAATGTGCAATACACCTACTCCACCGAGGGCATGTACAATGTGCTGTGCTATCTGTCTGATATGGAGGCCGAGGGTCTGATCTACTCCGATTGCTATGACCTGACCAACAAGACCAACTTCCGCAGCACTCTGTGGGGAACGGATTCCAGCGATGCGCCTTCCTTTGGCTTTATCACCTTCGACTGGCAGGCATCCTCCACTGCGGACTCGCTGAACAGCGATGTTGTGGTGATCCTGCCGCCGGTCGCCAAGGTGAACGGCGTGTGGCAGTACTTCATCGACAACGGCCGCGCCATCAAACCCGACGGCTGGGCAATTTCGGCAGCGGGCTGCACGGACGAAAAGACTCTGCGCCGCGCCTGCGCTCTGTTTGACTACTTCTTCACCGAAGAGGGTTCCACGCTCCAGAACTACGGCCTGCCGATGAACTTGGAGGAGAACGGCAGCTACCAGGGTCCGGATGGGACCTCCTATCCCAAGTTTAACCAGTGGATGGTGGACACCTGCAATGCGGTGGCCAAGGGCGATTTGTCCACCTTTATGCGGGACTGGATGGGTAGCCTGATCCCCATTGGATACCAGAAAGACATCGGCTTTGAGTACCAGTATACTTCCGAGCGCGGCTTTGAGGGGTGGGTGCTGCTCCAGGGTTCCACCACGACCTTTGCAACCTACGCCGGCGAGGGCCCCAAGGGCGACAACCCCAATTATTACAAGATGATTCCGCCGGTCTTCTCCCTGACGCTCCGGCAGAAAGAGATGATCTCTGAAACCACTGCCATGGAGGAAGATGGCGTCGTGGAAGAGATGTTTAACATCGTACGGTACAAGACCCGCAACAATCCCCCGCAGGGAATTACGATTCCGGCCAATTATGAGGAGTATCTGGCACAGTTTGAAGCGCGCAATCTCGCGGACTATGTTGCGACCTACCAGCAGTCCTACGCAGCGATGCAGGCCGCAAACTGAACTCTGCAAACTGTATTCGGGGCAGGGCCTTTGGAATACAGAATTAGGAGGAACTTATGAGAAAACTTTTCAAAGGGCAGCAGATCCTTTCTGTGCTGTATATTCTGGCTTCCATCGGAATGTTTCTGTTTGCCCTGGCCTTTATGACGGAATATAATGATTTGTTTGGACTGAAACTGCCGCAGAACCAAGAAATCGCAATGTTCCACGACGTGATCCTTCAGACGTTTAACCGCCAGATTTTTTGCCTGGTCGCTGGTGGGTGTGATCGGGATTGCTCTGATCGTTTTTCTGGAGATTCTGTCTTGTGTTCCGGATCGTTTTGCATTGGTTGTAATGTTGCTGCTGATGGTTGCCTGCTGTTATGGCGCAGCCAACTCGATCATGAATTTACAAGCAATTTCTGTTTACTATCAGGGATTGGATTTTCAGTACCTGTCTCTGGAGGGGCTTGAAAACTATCAGCTGCAGTTTACAACATTCCGGCTTGGAGTGGTGTTTAACGCACTTTACATCTTGGTGTGCGGCGCATTGGCGATCGATTTGACTGCGAGCCATTTGACATTTGTCCGCTTGAAAAAGGAGGGTGTTTGAGTATGCTGAAATCCATTCCTCCCGAAGAAAAGAAAACCTATGTGACGCTTTATAGAACGAACGGCTATTCTTACACCATGACGCTCCTGGCGATCATTGCCGAGTTTGTATATGTCACCACGATTTTGGATTCGATGCCCGTTAATTTCTGGATGGGTTTAACGGTCATCATGAATATCTTCGTGCTGTTTCTGGTATTTACCTGTGCAGTGAAGATCAATGTGTACAGTTTGCAATGGGCCGTGATCACACTGGCCGTTGGGGTGTACTTCCTTGTGAGGCAGTTCTTGATCGTGCCGGTATTTCTCCAGCCCTATGCACACGAGACGATTCTGCTTGTTTCCAACCTGATCGGATCCGTTCTCTTAATCATCGCAGGAGTGACCGGCACAGCCAAGGCGAAAAAAACGCCAGGCCCTCCGGCAGAAGCTCGAGTGTATTGGTTCATAAAATCGGAGGCGTGTAGAGCAAATGGGAAAAATTCAATTCAAAAACGTTAATAAAATTTACCCAAATGGCTTCCATGCCATTCACGACTTTAACCTTACCATTGATGAAGGGGAGTTTATCGTGTTTGTCGGCCCCTCCGGGTGCGGCAAATCCACGGTTCTCCGAATGCTGGGCGGTCTGGAGCAAATCAGTTCGGGAGAAGTGATCCTGGATGGAAAAGTCGTTAACAAATGCCCCCCGGTAGAGCGTGATATTGCGATTGTCTTTCAGGATTACGCCCTGTATAGCAACATGTCGGTCTACGAGAATGTGGGCATCAGCATGAAAGTCCAGCACGAAAAGGACACGGTTATCCTGGATAAAGTGCTGGAAGCTGCGGATACGGTTGAAATTACCGAATACCTGAACCGTCTGCCCAAGCAGCTGTCCGGCGGCCAAAAGCAGCGGGTGGCACTGGCCCGTGCCATTGTCCGCAAGCCGAAAGCGTTTCTGATGGACGAGCCCTTGTCGAACCTGGATGCCAAGCTGCGAAATTCCACCCGAATCGAGATTGTACGGCTGCAGCAGCGCCTTGGAGTGACAACCATCTATGTTACCCATGATCAGACCGAAGCCATGACCATGGCGGACCGGATCGTTGTCATGAAAGAGGGTGTGATCCAACAGGTGGGTACCCCGCAGGAGATTTACGCCGCTCCGGTCAACCTCTTTGTGGCCAGCTTTATCGGCACACCACAGATGAACTTTATCCCTGGCAAGCTGAGTGAAACCGGCTTTGAAAATGAAAGCTTCCGGCTTTCGCTGCCGGACGCGCTGAAAGCCAAGCTCCGCTCTTCGATCGGGAAAGAGGTTATCCTGGGCTTGCGCCCGGAGGCACTGGCAGTCTCGGAGGGTATCCAGGAGAATACCATCCCGGTGCGTCTGGAGGAAGTGGAGTATATGGGCCGGTACCAGATTGTTCATGCCATGGTTGGAGGCAGTTCACTGGTCCTGAGCGTCCCCTCCGACGTAAAGATCAATCCGGAGTTTTACGTCAGTCTCTCCATGGACAAGGCACATTTCTTTGATGGAGAGACAACCAGGAGTCTGTTGTGCAGAGAGGTGGAGGAAAATCATGCGTAAAGAAACCTCTAAGATCCAGATCACCGCAAAATTGCTGGTGGCTGCAGCGGCAATTGTGCATCTGATTTTCACCTATGTCCACACCAATGCCCTGCTGCTTCTGGAGGATCAAATTTGCGGGTTCATCATGTTCCTGTTTGTATTGCTGGGTCTTGTAACTCTGTTTGAAGCTACCCAGATCCACGGAGAAAGAATCCGAGAAGAGGTGTTGACCGCGCTGCTCTGTGTGGGCACCATCGCTCTGGGGATGCAGCTGGTTGGTATCTACCAGCAGGCGATCCAAATTCAGAGCAGCTTGGATGTCGCGGTGGTACAAAAAGCAATTCTGTTCAGTGCGGGCCTGATGACCGCTTTTGGAGCAGCAGGGATTTTGCTGATGGTCGATGCAGTCAAACGTTATTTTGGGAGCGAAAAGGTATGAAGAAGTTCCTGAAGAATTGGTTCACGGACAACCGGAAAGCCGGGCTGATGCGTTGGTGGCTGGTGGGAATGTGCTACTTCATGATCGGCTTTGGAACACAAGTAGGCGGATATTCCAGTCCGATTGATTTCATCTTCTTTTTAGGAGTTGGGATCGGCCTGGTGACAATCGTGGTCTATAACCCGATTGCCTACAATGTATTCCGGCTGACCCGGAATGGAGAGATTTTAAACCACACCTATCGCAACATTTCTGGTGCAAAAAAATGCAGCTCGGAATTTGGTGGAAATAGCCGCCAGCATGATTACAGTAATTTTGGTTTACCTGACCTATCAGAACCTGAATTTGCTGCTCAATCAGATGCTGGAACTCCCGGTTGAAACAGTTCTGATTCCAGGAGAACCTTTTGGCTTTGCAACACTGTATCTGCTGTTCTATACGGTCCTTTCGGAACTGGCTGCAAAGCTGCGGGACCGCAAAAAGAAAAAGAGGCAAAAGAGTGAAATGAGGCGAGCCATTTGATTTTATCGGAGACTTGGAACCCTACCGCAAAGAGATTTCCGGAAAACGCAAAAAAACAGTATCAAAGGCTTCTTGAGCAGGCCGATCGCTATAAAACGATGGTCCTGCCTGAGGAACATCCCAAAGAAAGCACAACTTATATGGGCATTGCGATCCCCAATTTGGCGCTGGCCTATTGCCTCAGCAGGGACGAGGAATATCTGCACCAGGCGAAGCGGTTTATCCGCACCGTACTCTCTTATGAAAAATGGGGCAACGCACATTTGGTGAATGTTGATCTGTCTGCTTCCTGGATCCTGTTCGGGCTGTCACTTGGGTACGACTGGCTCAAACCCTGGCTCTCCCCTGAGGAGCAGTCGAAAATTTCGGCCAAAATCCGGCATCACGCACAGATCATGCTGGATTACCGGCGCGAGACCTACGGCAAGGGTTGGTCCACCAACTTCTACCAGAACCATAACTGGATCAATATGACAGGTCTCGCCGCTGCGGGTTACGCCCTGCAAGGGGAAGATGAAGCCGCTGCACAGTACATTCAGGAAGCCAAAGAGGACTTTGCGCGGGTGTTCGCGCTGATGCCGGAGGACGGGTCGAACTATGAGGGCGCGACCTACTGGCGCTATGGCGGGATGTGGCTGTTTGTCTATGCCCATCTGCTGAAAGTACAGGAGGGCGTGGATTGGTTCCAGAAGAGTGAATACCTCAAAAATACCTTCTACTACCGGCTGTATCAGTCCTGTGCGGACCTGAAACGCCAACTGAACTATGGGGACTGCCATGACCGGTACAGTTCTCATACAGCCTGTGTGTATTATAAGGCCGCCGCAGAATATGGCGATGGCTACGCACAAAAGCTGGGCAACCTGGTGGTCGATGAGTTTTTGATGGAGGAGGCTCAGAACAGCAAGGTGAAACCCGGGATTCTGCCGGAAGCGGTGTTCGAGTTCTTGTGGTATGCGCCCGATGTACCGGAAAAAACGAGCTTTTCAGACCTGCCGCTGGTGCGCTACTTCGATGATCTGGGTCTACTGACGGTTCGCAGCAGTTGGGAACGAGATGCCAAAGGTCCTGACCATCAAGTGCAGTCCGCCGGGCGGTATCAAGCAGTGGAGAGAAGGCTGGAAGATTCGGAACGAAGAGGGGATCGAATTGTTCTCCCTGTCCCATCATCATCCGGATAACCTCTCCTACATCTTTACCCGCGGGAGCGATTATTTCACCTGTGAGGATGGATATAACCGCAACCTGATGCCGGACAACCACAATGTTCTGTTGGTGGATGGCCTTTACACCGATGCCGTAGATGTAAACGATGCGTATATGAGCAGCGTCCGGCAGCGTCTGGTGGCGGGCGAGCCCTTCTGCCCCGAACAGTATGCAGGGCGGGTGACCAAATTCCAGACGGAGGGCAGCCTGGTGCTCTATCGCGGCGAGACGGCCGGCGTGTACCCTGCCAAACAGGAAATGCAGGAAGTCAGCCGGGCGCTGATCACCGACGGTCTGCGGTTCTGGGTGTTTGTAGATCTGCTACGCAGCACACAGTCCCACACCTATTCTCTGATCTGCAATACGGACCGAAGGGCGCAGTTGGATGGGCAAACGGCCGTATACCCGCTGATGGGCGGAGAACTGTCTTACCATGTCTATTCGGACCGGCCTGTCTGCCAAAAGCAGTATCAGCAGCAGGTGGAGAGCGTCATGACCACCCAGGAGCAGGACAAAAAATGCCGGACAGAGATCCAGACCCTGGCAACCTGCTCTTCTGCGCCGGAAAAAGAACAAGTCTTTTTTGAGTGCTTTACCTTCTCGGATGATCCTGTGAAAGTTCAGCACACGGGGCGGTCTCTTTTCCTGGAGTGCGGTGGTTGTTCCTATGAGGTAAAGGTTGGATACTGTGATTCCGCATCCAACACTACACCGATCCAAGTGGTATGTCAATCCAAGACGAAACAGGAATATTCCTTGTAAAAAGGGGGTATCCATCACCATAGGAGGGCTTTTGTGAATTATGTAAACGATCGGTTTCAAGAGCTGATGGGGCTGGAGATGAACCAGAAGGCGCTTGAAGTCATGAAGAAAGATGTCGATGCATTTATGCCTGGCTTTTCCGATTCCCCGGAGAAGCTGAGCCGATGGGGTCACCATTACTTCTGCGACGACGATGGCGGCCGCCTGATCTTTGACCTGAACTCGCCGAAGGAACACCGCTGTGTTGTCTGTGGGAAAGTCTATCGGGACGAGACGCAGAACGGCGTTTGGATTACCTTCTATCGCAACCGGGCTGTTGTGATGACTCTGGTTTCTGCCCTGATCTACAAGGCCACCGGCGAGACCAAGTACCGGGATTATGCGGTCCGGGTCATGGAGTTCTACGCAGAGCATTATCAGGAGTTCCAGCTGCACAACAAAGAAAATGTCCTCTGCGAAAGTTACGACAACATGGTGTGGGGCTGCGGTAAGATGATGCCCCAGGGTCTCAATGAGGCAATCGTAGCCATCCGGTTTATCCAGACCATCGAGATTCTGCGAGATGAGCTGGATTCGGCCTGGTTGGAGCGTATCCACCAGAAACTGTTCCGCGAGATGTTCCGCTTGATGGCTCCGCAGGCGGTTGCCATCCACAACATCAGCTGCTGGTCGCTCTCTGCAATCGGTGTTATGGGCTTGGCCATGCACGATCAGGAAATGATCGACTACGCCTTCAAGAGCCAGTTCAATATGCACGAGCAGCTGAAAAAGGGCGTCACCAAGGACGGCTTCTGGTACGAAGGGTCAATTCACTACAACTTCTTCCTCTTGGAGGGCGTTTCCTATCTGTTCCTGTTCAGCAAAATTTACGATTACGATTTTGGTCAGGAAAGCACCGCTATTTTGGAGCGGATGTTTGTGCAGGCGTACCAGTACGCTTTTGACAACCTTTATCTGCCCAATCCCAACGATGGCTGGCCGGATCTGAATCTGAAGACCTTCAGCTATGTTTATCATACGGCAGCCCGGGCCTTTGGCGAGTACAGCCCGGTAGGAAATATCCTCAAAATCATTGAGGCAGATCCCGCGCCGAGAACCACTTTGCCGCTGTCGGAGCCCTATTACTGCTGCGGAACCATCTGCCTGGAGCGGCTGCTGTTCAACATCGATTCAATTATGCGGACTACAAGCCCGTTCCCCACAGCTCGACGACTTTCCCCACTTCCAACTTTGCTATGCTACGGAACGATTCCTGGAATGTGTTCTTGAAGTACGGCCTGAATGGGCGTTCTCATGCCCACCCGGACATCATGAACGTTGAGGTAATGTACAAAAAGGCTTCGCCTGTCTCGGGATCTGTCCAATGCGGGCTATCAGTCGCGGCTGTGCAACGAGTGGCACCGTAAAACCCTGGCACACAACACAGTGTGCTGGAACGGAACCGACATTACCTCGGTCGAACCGGGCAAATGCCTGCTGTTTGAGAACGACCGGGTGCGCTGCAAGGCCGAGAACGTTTATGAGGGCATCGACTACACAAGAGAGCTGAAGATCACCGAGAATTCCGTTCTGGATCGCTTCCAGGTGGAGGGCAAAACCGGCGTTTACGATTATACCTTCCACTTTGAGCCGGGGATTGAGCTGTCCTGCGACCTGCCGACGGAAGCGGCGGACCTGGGCTTCTCGGAGAACGGCTATCAGCACGTTCTGGAAACCAAGAAAGTTAAAACAGATCAGAACGCTGTGGTTCTACGAGCTCAGCTTTGGGGCAGAGTCGATGCAGGTTCGGGTCGATCTCCAGGAAGGACAGGAACTGTTTCTCCTGAAAACCAAGGATAACCCGGTGAATCGGATTCGGAACACGGCTTTTGATCCGAAGTGTGGGGGACAAGGCTACCTATCAAATGCAGTTAACCGTTTAAGGGTTACAATGATTTTTTACCTTTAATTTTATTTAGGAGGCTTTTATTATGAGAGCAGTTATTACTGGTGCAACCGGCGGTATTGGCGGCGCAACCGCAGA
>ENA-OQES01000693-OQES01000693.1-human-gut-metagenome-genome-assembly--contig:-NODE-693-length-13513-cov-9.894741_pt1 | contig 13513 bp, 16 predicted proteins | sample MGYA00242798_ERZ504641 | MGnify/ENA primary metagenome ERZ504641 (study PRJEB26092, sample SAMD00036327) | human gut metagenome | host: Homo sapiens | study: EMG produced TPA metagenomics assembly of... | reverse complement strand
TGTATACTATATGAGGCAAAGGGGCTTCCGTCGATTGGAAGGACCCCTCAGTCGCTGCGCGACAGCTCCCCGGTGGGGAGCGCTTTCCATAAAAAGCGGGTTCACCCGCTGCGCTTCGGGCGCAGCCCGACAGCAGCCGATGCCGTTATCCGCCACGACCCCCACTCCGTGAAAAGGCAATTCCGGCAGGGCCGCAGCCCTGCCGGAATTGCGAATAAAAAATATTATTTCCGCTGAATATGGCCAGAGCGAAGCGGAGGCCATTTTAAATCGTGACTCTGAAAAGGAGGACCAACCATGTCCAACATTGTGATCGTAGGTTCCGGCCCGGCGGGCGTGTCTGCCGCACTGTACGCGGTCCGCGCGGGGGTGGACACCACCGTGCTGACCAAAGGCCCCGGTGCGCTGGACCGGGCCGAGAAGATCGAAAACTACTACGGTCTTGCTCAGCCGGTTTCCGGTGCGGAGCTGGAGCGCCGCAGCATCGAGAACGCCAAACGCCTGGGGGTGCGGTTTGTGACAGCCGAAGCCGTGGGGCTGACCTATACGGATAAACTCACGGTAGGAAACCATAGGAAAAGATTACCCGGCGGACGCGGTGATCCTGGCCACAGGGGGGCCTCCCGTGTGGTGCCGCGCATTCCGGGCCTTGCCGGGCTGGAGGGCCACGGCGTGAGCTGGTGTGCCGTCTGCGACGCCATTTTTCTACCGCGGCAAAGATGTGGCCGTGCTGGGCAGCGGTGCCTATGCCCTGCACGAGGTGCAGGCCCTGCTGCCGGTGGTGAAAAGCGTCAGCCTGCTGACCAACGGCATGCCGCTGACCGCAGAATTCCCGCCGGAGGTGACCGTATACCCGCAGAAGGTGGAGGCTGTTCTGGGCGAACAGGTGGTCACCGGGGTGCAGCTGTCCGACGGGCAGGAGGTTGCCCTGTCCGGTGTGTTCGTGGCGCTGGGCGTGGCGGGCAGCACTGCCCTGGCCCGCAAGATCGGGGCCGCCGTGGAGGGCAGCCGCATCGTGGTGGATGAGAAGATGCAGACCACCGTGCCCGGCTGTACGCTGCCGGGGACTGCACCGGCGGCCTGCTGCAGGTGGCAAAGGCTGTATACGAGGGTGCACAGGCCGGTACGGAGGCCGCCAAGGCCCTGCGGAAAGGATGAGTGCCATGCAAAAAGACTCCGGAGGACCGCAATTGTCTGGCCTGCGCGTTCCCCTTCTGGGCGCAGCTGACCGCCGACGAACAGGAGATGCTCTGCCGCTACACCCGCCCGGTGCACTACCGCAAAGGGGCCCGGGTGCACAGCCCACTGGAAAGCTGTGTGGGCATCCTGCTGCTGCGCACCGGCCAGCTGCGGGCCTATCTGCTGTCGGAGGACGGCCGGGACGTGACCCTCTACCGCCTGTTCGGCGGGGAAGTGTGCATCCTGTCGGCGTCCTGCGTGATGGACTCGGTGAATGTGGACCTGTACATCGACGCTGAGGAGGACACCGAGGCACTGTGCATCAGCGCGGCATCTTCCGCCGTCTGATGCAGCAGAATGTCTATGTGCGCTGCTACGCCTACCAGCTCACGGCAGAGCGCTTTTCCGACACCATGTGGACGATGCAGCAGATCCTGTTCATGAGCGCTGACCGGCGGCTGGCCATTTTTCCTCACCGACGAGCTGGCCAAGACCGGCGGCGACGAGGTGCGCATGACCCACGACCAGATGGCAAAGTACATGGGCTCTGCCCCGCGAGGTGGTGAGCCGGATGCTCAAATACTTCGCGCAGGAGGGCTGGGTGCGGCTGTACCGCGGCGGGGTGCAGGTGCTGGACAAGCCAAAGCTGCAGCAGCTGGCAAGAGGGCAATAAAACCAAAAAGCGGGCGATGCTGTGTGCATCGTCCGCTTTGCTGTTACAGGGGAAACTCAGCCCTTGCAGCCCTGCTCTTCCCAGTCGCCGAAATCGCTGGCGTCAGCGATCTTGGTGGCGTCGAACTTGCCGTTCTCGTCCTTGGGGGCGACGGCGGGGCCGGCCTCCACGGGGTTCGGGTTCGGAGCCTCGGGGTCACAGACCGGGCGCTCTTCGCTCAGGTCCGGCAGGGTCACCGGCTCGTTTGCAGCGGGTGCCTCGGCAGCGGGCTCGGCAGGAGCTTCCGGGGCGTCGGCTTCGGCCGGGGCGGCGGGCTGCTCTGCGGCATCGTCCGCTGCTTTGGCCTCTGCTTCGGCGTAGGCCTCGGCGGTCTTTTCGGCCTCGGCGGCGTCCTGCTCGGCTTCTTCGGGGAACTCGACCTCCTCCACATGGAGCGGGTCTTTCTGGTTCAGGATCTTGTCCAGTGCCACGATGGCGGCACCGGTGACGGCCACGGCAGCGGCCGTGCCCAGAATGCGGAACAGTGTTTTCATGCCAGAACCTCCTGTTTACAGATCAATCAGAACGTTAAGAGAACGTTACGACTTCATTCAGCGGCTTTTCGGCAGGCTCCACCGAAATGGCGGTCAGCACCGGGCCCTTGCCGCGGTAGATGTTGTGGAACTTGTAGCTCACCTTGGCGGTCACCCGCACCCAGCTGCGCTGCTCCAGAGCCTTGTAGCCGTCGTAGCTGCAGGGGAAGCCCACGAACTGGATATCCTGCACGCAGCAGGTCATGGCAAAGCGGCCGGGCACGAAGCTGTTCTTGCCGGCGCGGTTGGTCTGGCACACCTGTGCCAGGAATTTGACCGTCTTGCCGGTGTACTTCTGGGGCTCATCCTGGCAGTCCATGTACCAGATGCCGAAATCGTCATCATGGATGTCGATGACCGGGGCGTTCACGTCGAAGGGCAGCGGGTCGGGGATGTCGTCATAGGCGACGCTGCCGTCCTTGAACTCGTAGGCGATGTCGCACTTGCGGGAAGCCTGACGCACCAGCTTGTGCAGCTCCTGCCGGGCCTCGTCGTTGTTCACGGCTTCGGCACGGTTGAACACGATCAGCTCACTGCGGGCGATCTTGTCCAGCAGCAGGCTGCGCATGGAGTTGTCGCGGGCGTAGGTCAGGGCGGTGGTGCCGTCGGCGGTGGCGATGCACTGGTACACCAGCCAGTTTTCCGGCAGGGCATCGGCCAACTCCTGCAGCAGCCACATGCCGTTGTACTCGATGACCACGCGGCCGGCGCCGGATTCCTTTTCCAGCTTGGCCAGGTTCTGCGGGTTCATCTCTGCCTTGTCCTCGATCACCTTGACGGTCACACCGGGGAAGGCGAACTTCTTCTCGTTATATTCTTCCTCGCCCTCCTCGCAGACCAGCAGCAGGGTCTTGTCGCCGGAGTCGAAGTTGGGTCCTCAAAGGTCTCCTGAATGAACTTGGTCTTGCCGCTTTCCAGAAAGCCCACAAACAGGTAGACCGGAATTTCTTTTGCCATAATGGATGGTTTCTCCTTCTTTTACATCTCAGCAGCCGAACAGCTCTGCAATGGCCTTCTCGTTCAGCTTGGAGCCGATGACCACCAGTTTGCCGCCCACGTCGGCGCCGCGGGCACGCACTTCCCACTCGCCGGGCACATAGTCGAACTCCAGCCAGCCGTCGGCACCGCCGTCCACGATGCCCTTGCTGCGCAGGATCATGCCGTAATTGCCGGTGTCCAGCTCGGTGAGGGCCGTGCTCCACTTCGGCCTTGGTAAAGCTTGCGGGCCGTCTCGACGCCCAGCTGGTGAACACCTCATCGGCGTCGTGGTCATGATGATGGTGGTGATGGCCGCAGCAGCAGTGGCCGCCGTGCTCATGATGATGCTCGTGCTCGTCCTCATCATCATCGTCATCGTGATGGTGGTGGCCGCAGCAGCAATGCTCCTCGTGGTCATGATCCTCATCGTGGTCATGGTGGTGCTCATGCTCGTCGTGGTCATCGTCCTCGTCATGGTCGTGATGGTGATGCTCGTGCTCGTCCTCATCATCGTCATCATCGTGGTGGTGATGGCCGCAGCTGCACACGCCGTTCTCGTCGTCGTGATGGTGATGATGGTGGTGCTCTTCTTCCTCGTCCTCCTCGGCGCTGCTTCCTCGTTTGCCTTGGCGGCCATGGCAATCAGCTCTGCCTTGAAGTCGTCCTTGGTGGACATGGCTTTCAGGATCTGCTCACCGGTCAGCTCGTCCCATGCGGTGGTCACGATGGTGGCGGTGGGGTTCTTCTCGCGCAGCATGGCCACGGCGGCGGCGATCTTCTCCTCGCTGGCGGTCTGGGTGCGGCTGAGCAGGATGCAGCTTGCATGGCTGATCTGGTCGTCGTAGAACTCACCGAAGTTCTTCATATACATCTTGACCTTGTTCACATCGGCCACGGTGACAAAGCTGTTCAGCTGCACATCCAGATGCTCGGCCACGCCTTCCACGGCGCGGGTCACGTCGCTCAGCTTGCCCACGCCGGAGGGCTCGATGACGATGCGGTCGGGGTGGTACTGCTCCACCACCTGCTGCAGAGCGGCGCGGAAATCGCCCACCAGAGAGCAGCAGATGCAGCCGGCGTTCAGCTCATTGATCTGGATGCCGGACTCCTTCAAAAAGCCGCCGTCGATGCCGATCTCGCCGAACTCGTTCTCGATGAGCACGACCTTCTGGCCTGCAAAGGACTCTTTGATGAGCTTCTTGATAAGGGTGGTCTTACCGGCGCCAAGGAAGCCGGAGAAAATATCGATCTTGGTCATATTCGAAATGCCTCTTTCTTTTATGCAGACGCCGCAAAGGCGCTGCCCAGCAGGCCCGTCGGGCCTTACAAGCAGTCCGGGCCGCTGAGTGCTGACCCGTAAAATTCCTACACTCCTATTATAACAAGGCTGTCAATGGCAAACCGGCCTTTTGATGAGAAATTTGTAACACTTTTTTGCAATTTGCTTGCGATTTTCGGGCGGCAGGGGCAAAACAAAAGCTCCCCGCAAGCAGGCAGGGAGCTAAAAAATGCGGTGTCAATCGGCAGTCTGCCCCATCTCTTCAATAATCCATTCGGCGATTTTCTCAGTCTTTTCGTCCGTCTCGCCGGTGAACCAGAAAATGCCGTCTTCCGTCTCCACCCGGAGGAACTTCCCGGCGGTGGGGTCGAGGCAGAGATGCACGGTGCCGTCGTGTACCATGACAAAAGGAACCCTGCCAGTAGTGCTCCAAATCGAGGCCGTGTATCCGGCCGGCCTCCGGCAGGGAGGAATAAACCTGAACCTCGGTGATGTCGTCTATGGGAATCGTGTACTTCTGAGTCTTTCCATGGTAGGATTGCAGCTCTACCGTGGGCGACACTTGCAGTTCCAGCCTTGCGGGGGTGTGGTCGAGAACGCCCAGCACCGGCCCAACCAGCAGAATGCTGACGATTGCAATGACATTGACCGCCATAGCGATTTTACCCCGGAGGGTGGCGAGATTGACAGCGCTTCCTTTGCCGATACGTTTGGGAACGGAGATGCGCTTGTCGTCGGGGTCATAATAGAGCAGACCGTATTTCCATGCGGCGTCCTCGGGCGCGGCAGGCCAGCCGTGGGCATCCCGCAGTTTTTGCAGAGCGCGGTTCCCCCACAGACAGGGCAGATACGGCAGGGCCAGACTTCCGAAAAAGAAATAGACCCAGACCGTGACATAAAACAGCGAATTGGGCGCGAAAAACAGCCCGACGCTCACAGCGGCACAGAGCAGGCAGATGGTGCGCAGCCGACGCAGATACCGCTGTACGATGTCCTGCACTTCGGGCAGCTCGGCGGCATTCTGCGGCAGCGTGACGCCCAGTAGGGCGCCGTTCCGCTCGATGCGTTTCAGGCTCAGATAGTCGATGCCAACACAGACGATAAGGCAGACGAGCATGATGATGGAAAATACCATGAAAACGCCTCCATTCTATAAAGAGCTTCCGACCCTAGCATACACGGAAAAACGCGAAAAGTCAAAACATCGCCCATGAATTGCATTCTGCGCCCCGGAATGATACAATAAGGTACAGCAAAACCATCGCCGCCGGACGTTTTCCGGCAGAATAAAGAAAGAAGGCTTTTTGACATGAGCATGAATACCGTTTCCCGAGCGTCTGGCCGCCCTGCGCGCGGCCATGAAGGCAAACGGCGTGGACGTCTACCTCATCCCGGTGGGAGACCCGCACGCAGCGAGTATATGCCCGACCACTACACTGCCCTGACCTACTTCTCCGGCTTCCACGGCGAGAACTCCAACTTCGTCGTCACCATGACCGAGAGCGCTGTCTGGGCCGATGGCCGTTACTTCGTGCAGGCCGAGAAGGAGATCGCTGGCACGGAGATCCAGCTGATGCGGATGGGCGAGCCGGGCGTGCCGACCGCCGAGCAGTACTGCGGCAAAGTCCTGCCCGAGGGCGGCAAGCTGGGCCTCTGCGGCCTGACTGCTTCCTGCGGTCTGGTGCGCAGCCTGCAGAAAGAACTGGACGCTAAGAAAGGCACCATCAAGCTGCTGAACCTTGAGGACGAGCTGTGGACGGAGGGCCGTCCCGCCCTGCCCGCTACCCCGGCATGGCTCCTGCCGAAAGAGTACGCAGGCTTCTCCCCTGCCGAGAAGCTGGGCCAGCTGCGTGCGAAGCTCTCTGAGCTGGGCTGCACCGCACAGCTGGTGGGCAAGCTGGACAACCTTGCATGGCTGCTCAATCTCCGCGCCATGGACATCCAGTGTGACCCCCCTATGCCATGGCTTACTGCTATGTGAGCCCCCCGATAAGGCGACGCTCTTCATCAACACCGCCCGCGTCAGCGCCGAGGCTGCTGCGGAGCTGAAGGCAAACGGCGTGGAGCTGGCCGAGTACGACGATGTGCTTACCGTCCTCGCCGCCCAGACCGAAGAGCAGACCGTTCTGGCCGACCCCGCTTCCGTCAACTACGCTGTTTACCAGACCCTGCAGGCCAACCCGGCTCTGACCGTCAAGGACGAGGCCGATCCCTGCTGCCCATGAAGGGCGTCAAGAACGAAGTCGAGCTGGCTCACACCCGCGAAACTCACATCCGGGACGGCGTGGCTATGGTGCGCTTCCAGATCGAGCTGGAGAACCGTCTGGCCGCCGGCGAAGAGCTGACGGAGCTGACCATCGACGAGATCCTCCACAAGTACCGCAGCGCACAGGACAAGTTCCTGACTGAGAGCTTCGGCACCATTGCAGCTTACGGGCCCCAACGCCGCCATGATGCACTACCACGCCACCGAGGAAGACCACGCAAAGCTTGAGAAGAAGGGCTTCTTGCTGGTGGACAGCGGCGCGACCTATATGGACGGCACCACCGACATCACCCGCACCTACCCGCTGGGTGAGCTGACGGAGGACGAGCGCCTGTTCTACACCTGGACTTTACAGTGCCACATCGACATCGCCCGGGCTGTCTGGCTGGACTACTGCGACGGCCATATGCTGGATACCATCGCCCGTGAGCCGCTGTGGCGCCACCTCATCAACTACCGCTGCGGCACCGGCCACAGCGTCAGCCATGTGGGCAACGTCCACGAAGGCCCCCACGCCCTGAACGGCCGCAACACCACCGTCTTTAAGCCGGGCATGATCGTCACCGACGAGCCGGGCGTCTATGAGGGCGGCGTCGTGGGCATCCGCATCGAGAATGAGCTGGAGTGCTACCACAAAGCATCCAACCAGTACGGCGAGTTCCTGGCATTCCGCCCCATCATGTTCGTGCCCATCGCCACCTTCCCCCCATCGTCCCGGGCGTTCTGAGCCGCGACGAGCTGGATTGGCTGAACGCCTACCACCGCGAGGTCTTCGAGAAGCTGGCTCCCCGCCTGACCGAGGACGAGCGCGACTGGCTGGCTAAGAAGTGTGCCGCCATCGGAGCGTAAAATTCCTCTAAAAGGCTCCCCTATCAGGGGAGCTCCGCGACATGCCCGTGTCAGCGGGATGGAGCGGTGAGAGGTTGAATTTCAACAAAAGCGGGAGGCCCCGCAGGGGCCTCCCGCTTTTCTTTAGGATGAGATCTCTGCCTTGTGCTCTTTCCAGTAGGCTTTCGCCTCATCGATGACCTTCTTGAAGGGGCCGGAGGGGTAAGTGCTCTCGGCGATGTCGATGAGGAATTTGTAGAGCTGGGGCCGCACCTGCTCATACATCCCAAGCCGGGTGTAGAGGTCCTTGTAGTAGTGGAACACCTGGATCTTGTTCTGCACCAGAGTGGCGGGCTTTATCTGGGTGTGGCAGATGCTCTGAGGGTTCTGGACGTAGTAGTAGCCGGGCTGCGGGATGGACGCAAAGACTTCGGCGTACTGGATATACTGCATGTTGAACACGAGGTCTTCGGCCCAGCGCATCTCGCTGGTAAAGCGGATGTCGTGCCGGGTGAGGATGTCGCGGCGGTAGAGCTTGTTCCAGAGCACGCTGTAAAAGTAAGAGGCGGGCTTATCCATCAGGCGGCGGGCGAAGGTGTCCTTGTCGTAGACGCCCTCGGGCAGGAAACCGTATTCCCGGTTCTCCGGCGGGCGTGCAACGTGCATGACGCCGAGGTCGTCCTGGATTTTTTCCAGCACCTGTCCGGCTTTGACGCCCGGCGGGGATGACCATGGTGTAGGGCGAGATGACGAGGTCGGCACCGGTCTTCTCTGCCGCCTCCACCAGCCGGGCGGTGTAGTCCGGGGCAATGTAGTCATCGCTGTCCACGAACTGGACGTACTTGCCGCCGGCAAGCTTCAGGCCGAGGTTCCGGGTGTCGGACACGCCGGAGTTTGCCTTGTCCACCAGCAGGATGCGGCTGTCCTTTTTGCGGAACTCCTCGCAGACGGGCAGGCTCTTATCTTTGGAGCCGTCGTTGATGACGATGAGCTCGAGGTTCTTGTACTCCTGCCCGCAGATGCTTTCGAGGCAGCGGCTCAGGTGGCTCTGGGCATTGTACACAGGGACGATGATGCTGACGAGAGGCATTTCCATAGCAGTTTCTCCTTCATTTTTTTCAGAAGCTGTTTTCGTGAGCGGGGTGCGCAATGCTTATGAAAACGGCTTCTCAGAGCGAAAGGGTTAAGGACTTACCTGGTACAAGATACCACATCATCAGAGGTACTCTTGATACTGCAGGTGTTGCTAACAGAAAACAGGCCCGTTCTAAATACGGCGCTAAGAGACCGAAAAAGAAATAATTCTAAAAAGGTTTCGTAAGAATTTTAAGAGCTGATCCTATTGTTTGGGACAGCAGGAATTAATCAATCGAAAATTCACGGAAGACTAGAACTATGAATTTGTACGGTATTCCATATACCCTGCCGGTTGCGGGTTAAATATAGGACCTTACCAGTGCGAACATGCAATAGTTATCTGCGTGAGTACCGATGATTTAATCACAATGATTAAGGAGGGAAGTAACGTGCCACGTAAAGGACATACTCAGAAAAGAGACGTTCTGGCAGATCCAATGTACAACAATAAAGTGGTTACCAAACTTATCAATAACATCATGTTAGACGGTAAGAAAGGTGTAGCACAGAAAATTGTTTACGGTGCATTCGCCAGAATCGAAGAAAAAGCTGGTAAACCAGCACTTGAAGTTTTCGAAGAGGCTATGAACAACATCATGCCACTTCTTGAAGTAAAAGCTAGACGTATCGGTGGTGCTACTTATCAGGTTCCGATCGAGGTAAGAGCAGACAGACGTCAGGCACTGGCTCTTCGCTGGTTAACAATGTTCTCTCGTAAAAGAGGCGAGAAAACAATGGAAGAAAGACTTGCAAATGAGCTTTTAGATGCAATGAACAACACAGGTGCATCCGTTAAGAGAAAAGAAGACATGCACAAGATGGCTGAGGCAAATAAAGCATTTGCTCACTATCGCTTCTAATATAGGAGGAAAATCCATTGGCTAAAGAGGGAAGAGAATATCCATTAGAGCGTACCAGAAATATTGGTATTATGGCTCATATCGATGCGGGTAAAACAACTCTTACAGAACGTATCCTGTATTATACAGGTGTTAACTATAAGATTGGTGATACTCATGAAGGTACTGCTACCATGGACTGGATGGAACAGGAGCAGGAGAGAGGTATCACAATCACTTCAGCGGCTACAACATGTCACTGGACTCTGGAAGAGAACTGCAAACCGAAGCCAGGTGCTCTGGAACATCGTATCAACATCATTGATACCCCAGGTCACGTTGACTTCACAGTAGAAGTTGAGCGTTCTCTTCGTGTACTTGACGGTGCTGTCGGCGTTTTCTGTGCTAAGGGTGGTGTTGAACCGCAGTCTGAAAACGTATGGCGTCAGGCCGACACTTACAATGTACCACGTATGGCATTCATCAACAAGATGGATATCCTTGGTGCAAACTTCTACGGTGCAGTAGAGCAGATCAAGACTCGTCTTGGTAAAAACGCAATCTGCTTACAGCTGCCAATCGGAAAAGAAGATGATTTCAAAGGAATCATTGACTTATTCGAAATGAAAGCTTACATCTACAACGATGAAAAAGGTGATGACATCTCCATCGTTGATATTCCTGAAGACATGAAGGAAGATGCTGAGCTTTATCATACAGAGCTCATTGAGAAAATCTGTGAGCTTGATGACGACTTAATGATGGAATATCTTGAAGGTGAAGAACCAACTGTTGAGAGACTGAAAGCAACATTAAGAAAAGCGACATGCGAGTGTACAGCTGTTCCGGTTTGCTGTGGTTCTGCTTATAGAAACAAAGGTGTTCAGAAGCTTCTTGATGCTATCCTTGAGTATATGCCGGCTCCTACAGACATTCCTCCAATCCAGGGAACTGATCTGGACGGTAATGAAGTAGTGAGACATTCTTCTGATGAAGAACCATTCTCAGCTCTGGCATTTAAGATCATGACAGACCCATTCGTTGGTAAACTTGCATATTTCCGTGTATACTCCGGTACAATGAATTCCGGTTCTTATGTACTTAACGCTACTAAGGACAAGAAAGAACGTGTTGGACGTATCCTTCAGATGCATGCTAACAAACGTATGGAACTTGATAAAGTATATTCCGGTGATATCGCTGCAGCGATCGGATTTAAATTCACAACAACTGGTGATACAATCTGTGACGAGCAGCATCCGGTAATCCTGGAGTCCATGGAATTCCCAGAACCAGTTATCGAGCTGGCTATCGAGCCTAAGACTAAAGCTGGACAGGGTAAACTTGGTGAAGCTCTTGCAAAACTTGCAGAAGAAGACCCGACATTCCGTGCACATACAGATCAGGAAACAGGACAGACCATTATCGCTGGTATGGGTGAGCTTCATCTGGATATCATCGTTGACCGTCTCCTTCGTGAATTCAAGGTAGAGGCTAACGTAGGTGCTCCTCAGGTTGCTTACAAAGAAACAATCACCAAACCTGTTGATGTAGACAGCAAGTATGCAAAACAGTCCGGTGGTCGTGGACAGTATGGTCACTGTAAAGTTAAATTCCAGCCTATGGATGCCAACGGAGAAGAACTGTACAAGTTCGAATCTACAGTTGTTGGTGGTGCTATTCCGAAGGAATACATTCCTGCAGTTGGCGAAGGTATCGAAGAGGCTATGAAAGCCGGTATCCTTGGCGGATTCCCGGTAGTCGGCGTATATGCTAACGTATATGATGGTTCTTACCATGAAGTCGACTCTTCTGAAATGGCATTCCACATTGCAGGTTCTCTTGCATTCAAGGATGCTATGCAGAAAGCAGCTCCTGTACTTCTTGAGCCGATCATGAAGGTAGAGGTTACAACACCTGAAGATTACATGGGTGATGTAATCGGTGATATCAACTCCCGTCGTGGACGTATCGAAGGTATGGAAGATATCGGCGGTGGTAAGATGATCCGCGGATATGTACCGCTTTCCGAAATGTTCGGATATGCTACAGATCTTCGTTCCAGAACACAGGGACGTGGTAACTACTCTATGTTCTTTGAGAAATATGAGCAGGTTCCGAAGTCTGTACAGGAAAAAATTCCTTTCTAAGAAAGACTGATAATTATTGATCATCTGCAGTCTGCCGGTGTTTAAAGCCGGCAGGGTGTAGGAGATATAAAGTTACTGTTCACTATGTTCTCAGTAATGTGTGGACTGTAATGATACAACAATTGATAATGATACACTGTTTATAGTGTGAAACTTATCAAATTGTATAAAATGCTTGCAAATATTCCGGTTATGCAATATAATCAAGGATAGCAAGTTTAAAACCGAAAAAGGCGCTCTATAATAATATAAGAGCCAAATGTTTTAAGGAGGACGTTTTAAAATGGCAAAAGCTAAGTTTGAGAGAACAAAACCGCATTGTAACATTGGTACCATCGGACACGTTGACCATGGTAAAACAACTTTAACAGCAGCTATCACAAAAGTTCTGTCTGAAAGAGTTGCTGGTAACACAGCTACAGATTTCGCTAATATCGATAAAGCTCCGGAAGAAAGAGAACGTGGTATCACAATTTCTACAGCACACGTTGAGTATGAAACAGAGCATAGACACTATGCACACGTTGACTGCCCAGGCCATGCTGACTACGTTAAGAACATGATCACAGGTGCAGCTCAGATGGATGGTGCTATCCTCGTTGTTGCTGCTACAGATGGTGTTATGGCTCAGACTAAAGAGCACATCCTTCTTTCTCGTCAGGTAGGTGTTCCTTACATCGTTGTATTCATGAACAAATGTGATATGGTTGATGATGAAGAACTTCTTGAACTGGTAGAAATGGAAATCCGTGAACTCTTAAGCGAGTATGACTTCCCAGGAGATGACATCCCGGTTATCCGTGGATCAGCTCTTAAAGCTCTTGAAGATCCGAGCAGCGAGTGGGGAGACAAGATCATGGAACTTATGGATGCTGTTGACAGCTACATTCCAGACCCACAGCGTGACACAGATAAACCATTCGTAATGCCTGTAGAGGATGTATTCTCTATCACAGGTCGTGGTACAGTTGCTACTGGTAGAGTAGAGGCTGGTGTACTTCACGTATCTGACGAAGTTGAAATCGTTGGTATCAAAGAAGAAACACGTAAAGTTGTTGTAACTGGTATCGAAATGTTCCGTAAACTCCTTGATGAAGCTCAGGCTGGTGATAACATCGGTGCACTTCTTCGTGGTGTTCAGAGAAACGAAATCGAGCGTGGACAGGTTCTTGCTAAACCAGGAACACTTACATGCCATACAAAATTCACAGCTCAGGTTTACGTTCTGACAAAAGATGAAGGTGGACGTCATACTCCATTCTTCAACAACTATCGTCCACAGTTCTACTTCAGAACAACAGACGTAACAGGTGTTTGCAACCTTCCAGAAGGAACAGAAATGTGCATGCCTGGAGATAACATCGAAATGACAATCGAACTGATCCACCCAATCGCTATGGCTCAGGGTCTTACTTTCGCTATCCGTGAAGGTGGACGTACTGTTGGATCAGGACGTGTTGCTACAGTTATCGAATAATTTTAGCATAACATCTTAATTATATAAATAGAGTACCGCAAGGTACATTGTGTCCAAACGTAAGATACCCCGGAACCGTAAGGTTTCCGGGGTTTTTCTGTTGCCTGAAAATATATAAAAGAGCAGAAAAGAATA
>ENA-OQES01000692-OQES01000692.1-human-gut-metagenome-genome-assembly--contig:-NODE-692-length-13515-cov-4.119361_pt1 | contig 13515 bp, 17 predicted proteins | sample MGYA00242798_ERZ504641 | MGnify/ENA primary metagenome ERZ504641 (study PRJEB26092, sample SAMD00036327) | human gut metagenome | host: Homo sapiens | study: EMG produced TPA metagenomics assembly of... | reverse complement strand
GTCAGAAAGATTAACAGATATGCTCCCCGGTATACCCATCTTCCCCATGGTTTCCAGATACTTTTTAATATTGCAAGTAACACAAACAGTGACAACACTCCTGCTACCGGAAGTACCCGGAACTTCATTCCAAGATCCAGTCTGAATGTGAGAATTGTTCCCACCATGCACAGATACAGATATACACAACGCAGCAGCACGCCATGCTTTTGTTGTCGTCTCCTGGATTCAATCTTTAATTTTTTTCTCTCCTGCCACCTGGATTCCCGTCGGATGCCACTCTTCTGTCTGTCGTCTCATACGCTGATCCCCTCTGTCTCAAGTCCGGTACGTGTCAGCTCACCTTTCAGGATCCCATCCTCCCACCACTGACCATCTGTAGTAATCCGCAGACAGATACTGTATCCGTCCTGCGGATAAGAATGTTTATAGGCTTCTTCCAGAAGAATCTCTTCCCGGTAAGATCCTGCCTGAAACAGCCGCGAAGTCAGCAGATACAGATCTTCTGTTTCCCTGATCTCTATCTGTTCCATATTCTGTGTCCGACAGTTATACCACGCCGCCCGCGGCGGATATTCCTGATTCAGAAATCCCTGCAGAATAGCAAGTCCGTACTCTATTGCCTGATCCAGAAAAACTGCTCCCGATTCTTCAGGAACCTGAAGATCAAAAAGCAACAGTGCTCCCAGTCCGATCGGCATGCTGTAATCTTTTACCATCAGCTGACTGGTACGTGCACTGGCTTTCCAGTGGATCCTCTGCATCCTGTCACCTTCCCGGTACTCCCGGATCTGGAAAATCTGAGAGGGATCATCTCCTGGCCGTTTCTCATCGTATTCTTCACTTTCAATCAACTGTTCCCGAATCTGCGGTGTGATTTCTAGCAAGGCCTCATAATACTCCGGAAGTACTGAAAGCTCCTCTTTTCCATCTGTCTCGATCCTTTTTTCCGAACAGATGAAACAGATCCCATATTTTTTACCTGTTCCACCCATAACGCAACCAACCCGCACTGACTGCTGGTAATGGCTGTTGTCAGGCGGGTCGTTCCTCTCCCATCAGCCATTCCCTGTAAAAATCACTTCCTTTTTCCGGCTGATAAAATCTGTTCTGTATCTTTATTTTTGCTTCCAGCCTGGATACCGGGATCCGGCTCTTATTTTCGATCCGCACCCCCACATTAACCGGCTGCTCCTTTTTCGGCAACTCCGATAGGGAGATAGATTTGTACCTTCATATGTGCCGCTGTCCATAACATCAGAATGCCGGATATAACCGGCAGTATCATTTCCATCAGACCAAAGCCCAGAAGCATGGGACTGTCATAGAGGATGGCCAGATACAGTGTGACCACCAACAGTCCGAAATATAGTAATTTGTTCTTCATTTTCTCACCACGGAAGGTTTTGTCGTTCCCTCCAGAATATCTTTCAGTATCTGTTCAGCGGTTACTCTGTTTACACGTGCTTTTCCATTCAGCTGGATACGGTGTGCTTCCACATCGATAAAAACATCCTCCACATCCACCGGAAGTACATAATTTCTCCCCCGCAGATATGCCAGTGCCTGTACCATCCTTGCCAGTGCAATCGTTCCTCTTGGGCTGATTCCAAGCTCGATCAGGGAATGATTTTTCTTGTTGCATTGACCAGCTTCCCGATATACTGATAGACCGCATCATGAATATAAATTTTATGGATCTCATCCTGAAGGCGCAGAAGTTGTGCTCCATTCATCACCGGTTCTACCAGATCCAGCGGATCTGTCGTAATCTTGCCTTTCACGATCTCCAGTTCATATTTCATATCCGGATATCCGATGTGCATACAGATCATAAAACGATCCAGCTGTGACTGGGGAAGCATGGATGTTCCCGCACTTCCCACCGGATTCTGGGTTGCAATAACCACAAACGGTTTGGGCAACTCATGGGTAATCTGATCCACCGTTACTTTCCCTTCCTCCATGACTTCCAGAAGTGCCGCCTGCGTCTTCGGTGAGGTACGGTTGATCTCATCCGCCAGAAGCAGGTTACACATAACAGCCCCCGGCTGATATTCAAAGGTACCGGTCGCTTTCTGATATAATGAAAATCCCGTCACATCTCCCGGCAGTACATCCGGCGTGAACTGAATACGGTTCTGCTCGAGGTGCAGCGCTTTGGAAAAGGCCAGTGCCAGCGTGGTCTTTCCCACTCCCGGCACATCCTCGATCAGAATATGTCCGCCTGCAAGAATCGCCGTCATCACTTTTATGATACAGTCATCCTTTCCGATGACCGCTTTTTTAAATCTCCTGTATCGCCCGGATAGCCGGACTTTCTGTCTGCTTCATCCTTTTCTCCCCTTTTTGATACTCTTTAATTTTCCTGTTTCTGTTATTTTGTTTCAGGCCGCTTTTACTGTTCCCCTGTCACACGCATCTGCAGCCGGCTTGCCGGAAGTTCATCTCTGACCTCTGTCTCTGCCAGAAGCTGTGTTTCACTGTCTGCTGTCACACAGTACAGACCGATACCGGATCTTTCTTTCGCCTCGCTGCTGATCCGCAGCTCATACGTTTTTCCTTTTTCCACCGAAACTTTCTCGCCGATGAAAGAATACAGCGCCGAATTGGTTCGTAAAACCGTCCGTCTCTTTTTTCTCCCTGATATACCACATCCCCGGTTTCTTTGTCAATCAGTTCCACTGTAAGTGTATCAGAAATGCTCTTTTCTCCGGTATAGACACGAATCTTCAGATTCGACAGCACACTTCCCTCCATCGTCAGATCCTGGCTCACTGAAGAGCTTTCATCCACCTGAATGATATTGTCCGGTTCCAGATCCTGACGGCTGTTATCCAGCAGAACAATTTTCCCCTGGAACATGCCAAGCGCACAGATCGATGCCGGAATCACAAATGCAAACACACTGACCAGAAATGCCGCACGGATCTGCCATACCAGCCCTTTTGCAATCTCGGTTCCTTTCCGGATATGGTATTTCGGATGCCCGAAGACCACATAGACCAGAAGCACCACCCACATCGCAGAGCAGAGCATTTTTTCATCATGGAACATATACAGATCCCACATTCTCACCGCAAACTGCTGTCCCGGAAGGATGTATTTCAGGATTCCGTAATTCATTATCTGCTCATCTACCAGGTTCTGGCTGCAGAAGATATACAGTGCAACGATCAGCACATTTGTCACCATCACCAGCAGATTGCCGTTTTCATTCATGAAAATATTTAACACCAGAAACGGCACCAGCATCAGCAGCCACTGCGGGTTCCAGGAAGAGAATCCGAAGATTGCAAAACTCATTCCCACACAGAAGAAAATGCCCCAGGAAAACATTTCCCGGTTGTCTTTGTCTTTTTCTGATACGCCCACACCAGCATGAAAGCTGCTGTTACCGCCACAAGATTGATTCCGTCAAAGAAGCCAATGATGAATGGTTTCTGCACAAATTTCAAAACGCCAAATCCCAGAACATTGCGCTTGAAATCAAATATTTCCGATATTCGGCAGCACTTCGATCATCAGCGGAACAGCCATAACCACTGCATATTTGATCAGGTTGCGGATCCTTTTTCTCCCGTAAAAACCAGCAGTACCAGGAAGAACAGCAGTGCGTGATATTTGAATGTTGCCGCAACACCGAAAGACAGTGCGAACTTCCATAAGCCGCCTCTCACATAAAAATACAGGCCTAGTACCATGAAAAATACGGTAAAGATATCATACTGGCTGAAAATAAACTGGCTGAACACCCCGATCGGAAATACCAGAAATGCAAACTTACAAAGCTTTGCTTTCTTTTCTCCGAACCCTGCTTCCACACCGATCTGGTAGATCAGATGGGAAGTCGCATAATACAGAAGCACCGGAAGCAGTTTATACCACATATTATTGATAAAACTGTTTGTCAGCATCGCCTGTGGCGCATGACCGGTCAGATACAACGGCAGATTCCAGATCGCATATGCCAGAAAAGTACTCGGCAGATAATTGGCATAATATCCATGGGATTGCTCATAGCTTGCCTTATAAAAATCTGTAAAATGTTCATACATCAAAAATGACCTATTTCCCGTCAGCATCAGATCTCCATAGGCACAGGTAAAAAACAGAAAAATCAGGATCAGCGCTGAGATCACCCAGTCCAGCTTATTGAGTTCTTCTGCATCCCACAATTTCATTTCCTTCCAGCTTTCTTTCATCCGCATACAGAACCCTGTTTTACGCTTTGCCAGTTTTGCTTTCATTTTCACTGTCCTCTTTCTCTTCAAAATTCAGTCTTTCTTCCTCTACTACCAGCGGACGATCCAGCACACGGGTATTAATACTCAGCACATATTCTCCCAGCAGACCGATGAAAAACAGCTGCGTTGCTCCCAGAAAGAACATTCCGATGAGTAACGGTGCCATGCCTGCGGTAAATCGATCCCAGTACAGCATTTTCAGGATAAAATAAATAATCCCTGCCACCACACTGACACCTCCCACAAAAAAATTCCAAGAAACGTCGCCATCCGGAGAACCACTTTCGAATACGAAGTAATCCCGATCATCGCATAATCGTACAGACTGTAAAAATTATTTTTGCTCTTTCCCGCTTTTCTCTTCTGCTGTTCATAAGGAATCGCCGTATAATCAAATCCCAGTTCCGCAATGATTCCTCTCAGATATGGCATCGGATCATGAAGATCTCTCACCACATCCACAAATGCTTTATCATATAGTCCAAAGCCGGTAAATTGTTCGATATGATCAATATCTGTTATTTTCCGGATCAGTTTATAATAGCATCCACGGATCCAGTACATCATCCGGTTTTCTTTGCTCGCTTTTTTGATGCCAATAACAATTTTGGATCCTTTCTCCCACTCTCTTACGAACTTTACGATCATATCCACCGGATCCTGGAAGTCCGCGCACATCCGAATCACACAGTCCCCGGTTGCCTGTTTCAGTCCGTAGACCGGAGAGCGTAACTGACCGAAGTTTCTGACATTAAAGATTGCCTTTATGTTCTTATTCTTTGCGCACAGTTCCCGCAGATACATCCGCGTTCTGTCCTTGGAATGGTTGTCGATAAACAGGATCTCATACCGATATTCCGGAAGTTCTGTCTCCATCACTGCGACAATGGATTCTGCCAGCGGTTTTACATTCCCCTCTTCATTGTATGTGGGTATCACCACAGAGATTTTCTTTTTCATTTGTCTTTCTCCTTCATCCAGCAGACCATCTCCCGGATTCCGCTGGAAAATTCATATGCCGGTTCAAAACCGGTATCATTTTTCAGACTCGATATATCCGCGCACAGGTGCATCACCGGCTGTACACCATAGGACTTTTTCCCCGATCCCCGGAGTAGCTTTCGGATTTGCCACATCCCGGATCTGGTAAATATATTCATACAGCCGTCTCGCCTTTCCACTCCCCACACAGTAGATCGAACCGTCTCTTCCTTTTTTCCCCGATCAGATAAAAAAGCCCGTCCTGCATCTTTGCTGTACAGATAGTCCCATTCCTGTTCCCCCGGGGTGAATGCTGTTTCTTCTTCTGCAAGGAACTGATGAATTGCCGTCATTACCATGGTACTTTCTTTATCATAGATTCCATATACACTGAAGATCCGCGGCCAGATCCATTCGATTCCCAGCTCTTTGCACAGGAGTTTCGAAAGTTTTCCCGCTGCCAGTTTGCTTACCCCATACGGAGTTGTCGGATGTTCCGGCGCATCAGGGCCGATCATTTCCCGATCCAATGGTCCATATTCCGCCTGGGAACCCGCTCCGATGAATCGTTTACAGCCAAGCTTTGCAGCTGCCTCTACCGCATCCAGGGTATAATCAATGTTCTTACTCTGTAGCCTGGTACTTTATTTCTTGCCGCACCGGTATACCCCCAGGCAATATGGTAAAACGTATCAAAAGATCCTGTCACTTTTTCCGGCAGTGCTGCCAGTTCTTCCAGACTGCATTCCACCAGTTCCAGATGAGGATCTTGCGGCAGACGATCTTTTCTTGCCGTATCCTTGCGGATCACCGCACATACAGAGATTCCATGTTTCAGGCATTCCTCAATAAGCGCTTCTCCGATCATACTGGTCGCTCCTGTCACGATCACTCTTTCCATAATACGCCTTCCTCCTCCATCTCTTCTCTCGAAAGAAACGGATACATATCTTCCAGTGATGCCGACACCATGGTTCCATCCGGAAGCTGTCTGGATGCCAGTTTCGGCTCCGTCTTCTGGAGTTTCGACACAAAACCTGACAGATCACAGGTGCCGGAACTTCCATGACCGCCCGCAGATCCTCTTCCAGTGTCGCACTGTTTCTGCATTCTTTATAAGCAAATCCATACGCCGGTGCCAGTCGAGAAAGATCCGGGAAGCTGAGATCCCCGCTCTCCTCACCCACACCTACCAGATGACCGCCAAAATTCAAGCCGTCTGGGTCTGACGGATGGATGGTATCCTTCGTTATTGATCACAAAGATCCGGATCGGCAGGTTATGGTGCCGGCATGTGCTGTCAACTCCTGCAAGATTCATCTGCATACACCCTTCCCCGTTCACACAGATTACTTCCTTTTTTCCCGGATCCAACGCATACACCAATCGCCGCCGGGTAGCCCGTAACCCATCGATGCAGTCACGGCATTGGTGTAAAATCTCTGACCATTTTTTCAGATAGATTGCCTGACTTCCCGCCACACGTGAGGTTCCTACACTGACCAGGATCTGTTCCCCTTCCGGAAGCACTTTTGACAAACTGTCATAAAATGCATAAATATTTGTTCGTTCCCGGTTCCGGTTCTTTGTACTTTTTCTTCCGTCACTACCGGATATTTTTCCCTCCAGTGACGGCACTTCTCTCTCCAGGAGGATTCTTTCTCATCTGCAAACCAGGGGTGTGCACGGCTACACCCTGCTTCTTCGAGCATGTGGATACACTTTTCGATCAGCTCTTTTGCATCTGCCACCACCGGAAGATCCACGTGAAGTGTCTCTTTTTTCAGTTCCTCCTCGTCGATATCATTGAGAATCGTATACGCATGTGCCGCCCATTTTCATAGGCAAATCCGGTCTGTTAAAAAACTCTGTCTGCTTCCGATGGAAAATAATACATCACAGGTCTGCACTGCAAAGTTTCCCGGACGATTTCCCGTTCCTCCGTTTCTTCCCACATACAGCGGATGTGCGGATTCCATCAGATCGATACTGCTCATTCCGGTCACTACCGGGATCCCAAGCAGCTCCACCAGCCTTTGAAAGCTGTCATATGCACCTGCCAGTCGAATCCCATGACCTGCAAAGATCACCGGACGCACTGCCTGTTTCAGTTTTTCCAGAATCTTCTTCACCATCTCTTCTGTCACCGGAGCCGGAAGTTCTTTCTCATCCTCTTTCGGATCGTACGCTCTCAGATCATCGGTTTCTATGATGGCACTCTGTATATTCAGCGGAAGATCCAGCCAGCACGGTCCCGGACGACCCGTTTTTCGCCAGATAGATCGCCCGCTCCAGATGATACCGGATCGTAAGCGGATCCGTCACCATGACGGCATATTTTGTCATGGGTTCTACGGACGGCGTGATGTCATATTCCTGCACTCCCATCGTGCGGATCTTTAAACCGCTGTGGCGCACCGTGGTATCATATCGCACCTGCCCGGACAGGACAATCATCGGAATGGAATCCATCCACGCACACAAGGCTCCGGTAATGGCATTCGTCGCACCCGGACCGGAAGTCACACAGACCGCCGCCATCCGGTTGTCTACCCTCGCATAAGCTTCTGCCGCCATCGCTGCCGCCTGTTCATGATGCTGGTAGAGGCAGGACAGCCCCGGGTGATGTCCCAGAGAATCGTTCAGATGCATCGCGCCGCCGCCCGTCACTGTAAATACCTGGCAGATCCCTTCCTGTGCCAGACGATCCGCAATATAATCAGACACTTTCTGCTTCATATCCTCTACTTCCTTCCATCCCATTTATTCTCGCAGACCATGAATTTTCCGGAAGCCTGGATCGGGATCTCGTCCACATAAGTGATCCGGATGTCCGCTTCCTCACCCAGATAATGCCGGTAAGCGGCAATCAGATCCTCTTCCACCAGTTTTTTCCGGTCTGCGTTGACCAGCAGTTCATACTCTTTCTGTCCCCACTGGATGCATTTTGCCTGATAGACCACACCCTCAAACTTTAACAGCGTGTTCATAAATACATGGATCGACAGCGGCTCGCCCATACAATTATACATCAGAGAACCGCGGCGGCCGTAGATTTCCACATATTTTCCATGCATCCGCCCTTTTTCATCCTGATACATCCGCATAATTCCCGTATCTCCGGTGTCGTAACGCACCATCGGGAAGGTTTTGTTATAATAATCTGTAACGACCAGCCGTCCCAGTTCTCCCGGTTCTGCAGGCTCATCGCTGTTCATCTTCAGCACTTCCGGGTAGAAGTTATACAGGTCGATCGTATATTCCCTATCCTCGCCCAACTGAATCGCGATAAAACCGTTTTCATTATTTCCATAAGAACGCACCGGAGAATGTCCGAATATTTCTTTTGTCAGTTCATAGGTTGCATCCGGCAGTGCCTCACCCATGGAAAATACCATCTCTACCTTCCACTTACTGATATCTCTTCCCGTCCGTCGGATATAACCGGTCAATGCAGTCAGTGCACTCGAATAGGTCACCAGTACCTGGATCTTCTTTTTCTCGATATCTTTACAGATCTTTTCCAGAGAATCATCTCCCATGTTGGAGATATCCACCATGACCAGATTATTTTTGAAAGATTTCCACATACTTATGGTATTTTTCCCCTTTATCCACGCGCGGAATTCCCCACGCTTCATTCCCAGACGGAAACCGTTCAGTTCCATACAGGAAATAAAGTTCATATTGACCCGGTTCATCTTGTCACCGTCACACAGAACGGTAAATGGCGTTCCGGTAGAACCACTGGTACTCAGCCGGTACAAATTACCCTGTTCTTTGCTGTTCTCCACCAGCACTTCCTCATAATGCTCAAGAAAATCTCCCTTGGTCATCACCGGGAAATCTTCCAGTTTTGTCCATTCCGGATGTTTTTTCATAATACGGAGAATGGTTTTTTACATAGTCCAGAAGCAGATCGATCCTCCGCTCCATATATTCCGGCGTCACACCTTCCATGATCTCTCTTTTATTGACTTCTTTTAATTTTTTCAGCTTACCGCCTTTTGCAGCATCCAGAAGATTGAACACCACTCTTCTAAGAACTTCACCTGTCTGCATCTTTTCATTCTCCTTCTTTCTTCGCCGGTTTTGCCTTCCAGATCCCCAGTGCGATCACTGCCACAACCCGAAGCGTATTTGCTCCCAGGCATGCCCAGGCAAATCCGATCATCCCATAAATTTTTTGCTGCCAGCACCGATGCGGTCAGCAGAATCACGAAGTGTGCAAGCTGTATCCACAGCTGCCATTTTTCATCCGTAAATGTTAAAACAAGTATAAATAAAAATGCGGAAAACAATCCCAGCACCTGTGCCAGATTGACCACCGTGACCAGTCCTTTGATGGACGGAAACAGGTCATGGTAAAACAGCCAGACAAAGAGCGGTGTTCCCACCTGGCAGCCAAGGAAAAAAATCACCTGCCACACCGCCTCCCGCAAGCACTGCCTTTCCAAACTGACTTCTGTTTAACAGTTCTCTGCGTTTTGTCAGATAAGAAATCACGATCGTATTGATCGGTGCGATCAGAAGCACCAGGGTCTTTCCGATCAGGGAAATCACATAGTAGATCGTTACCTGTTCGTTGCCAAGAATCTGCTTTATCACCAGACGGTCCATATTCATTGTGGTGTTTGTGATCAGGTATGACAATGTCAGGAAAAATCCCCGCTCCATCGCCACATAAAAATGTCCGCTCCGCTGAAAAAACTTATGAAATACAGATCCTGTAACTGCCACATAACAAAGAGCAGCCGCCTCACCGACCAGATAGATCCACAACCACTGCTCTGTGATACGATAAATCACAAATCCCGCAAGATATCCGATACCGATCAGCAGATAATAAATAAAATACCTCTGATAATTCAGATTCAGTCGATATTCCACATCCCCATAGTACCGGAAAACCGTCAGCAGAAACAGGGCAAATACCCCGATTCCCACAGGGATTCCGCTGATACTGTCTCTTGACATAAAAAGTGCCACACCGCTTCCCAGTATGCCAAACAGCAACAGGATCCAGTCGTAGTCTCCATTGGTTACCTCATGTGATCTTCGCACCACCAGACGGCTGGTATTTAACGCCTGTCCGACGGACGGACAGACAATCGCAACCAACCCTGTAATATACAAAAGTTCTCCCAGCTGCTTTGCTCCCATATATCGGTTGAGCAACGGCGTAATGATCAGCTGCAAAACGCCGTTCATAAAGATCAGCCCGCCCATGGTATACAGGGTGTTTGCAGCGATCCGTTTTTTGCTGTTCTTTCTTTTCCACCTGTTTCTCCCTATTATCCGCAGAAACCGGTCTGATTCTTATACTTTTCGCACCGGTTTTCTATGTATTTGCGCTTTCCGGAAGCAAGCACCGGGATCTCATCCACCAGTTCCACCCTGATTCTGGCTTCTTCACCCAGATACGGGCGGATCCGTCCGAGAATTTCTTCCTGATTCATCTTCTGCGGATCTCCGTTTAACCAGATGGTATAGTCTTTCACATCTTCCTGGATAAAACGATACTGTTTTACCCCTTCGATATCCCACAGATTATTGGTAATAATATACGGTGTTACCGCCTTTCCTTCACAGTCGTAGATCAGATCGCTTCGACGTCCGTAAAGTTCATCCAGATACAGCCTGTATCTGCCATTTTTCCTCTTTTCTGGTTGCCACCGCCGTATCCCCGTTATCGTAGCGGAGAATCGGAAACGCATAATTAAACAGATCCGTGATCACGATTCTTCCAAGTTCTCCCGGCTCTGCCGGTTCATCGGAATCCATCTTCAGGATTTCATAATAATACGTTTCTGTGTCGATCCGGTACCCCTCATTATCTTCATTCTGCAATCCCATAATTCCGTTTTCTTCATTGGAATACCAGGCACGTACCGGGCAGTCAAACTGTTTTTCCAGTGTTCGGCGCACCGGTTCCGGCATCGTCTCAGAAATCGGAATAATCGCTTTCACCTTGCAGCGGCTACAATCTTTTCCTGTTTTCTGAATATAATTGCTCAGTTCCCCAAGTGCTGACGAATAGCCGACGAGACATTTTACGTTTTTTCTTCTCGATCACCCGGAACATCCTTTCCAGTGCCTGCTCATCCATCCGGGAACTGTCCATCATGATCAGATTTTCCTGAAAAAGCTGAAACTTACTTTTCTTTACATTATTGACCCACACACGGATAAAAGCCTCTTTCATACCGATATAATATCCAGCTGCTGCTCCCAGGAATATACCACCCGCCGTGTTGTGACGGATTTTGTCCCGGTTCTGGATCATGCGAAGGGGAGTTCCGGTAGAACCACTCGTACACATCACCCTGTTATCCGGTGCATCTTTATAGGTTGTCGAAAGGAACTGCTCATAATTCTGTCGAAACGTATCTTTGTTGACTACCGGAAGATCTGTCAGTTCAATATCTTCCGGGTAATCCTTATAGAATTCTGTTGTCTTCACCGCATGGGCGATCAGTGCCCGAATCCGCTCTTCGGTCTCCCGAATCGATGTTCCCTCTTTCCACGCCCGCTGAATCTGATCATAATATGTTCTTATCTGTTTTCCTTTCAGACTGTCCAGCAGCCAGAAACCAAACCATCTCAGTTTTTCGTCCAGTATCATACTTCTTCCTTTCTGTAATCCGCCGCAGCTTTCCAGTTTTTCATATTATGTCAACTCGCGGTTATCCCCTATTCCAGAGCTCATTCCTGTGCCTTTAGCTACACGTTTTCAAATATTATTCCAGTGCTTCCTTGATCGCATCTGCCATTGCATCCAGCATCGCATCCGTCATCCCCGGATAGACACCGATCCAGAACGTATCCGTCATGATCCGGTCTGTATTTTCCAGACTTCCTGCTACACGATAGCCTCTTCCTGTCGCACGCATCTGGTCAAAGCAGGGATGCTTGATCAGATTTCCTGCAAAAAGCATACGGGTCTGTACACCTTTTTCTTCGATCTTTTGTACCAGTTGATTTCTGTCCACGCCTTCCCTGCAGGTGATCAGGAATCCAAACCAGCTCGGCTCGGAATTCTCACATGCTTCCGGAAGGATCAGTTTGTCTTCGGTTCCTTTCAATGCTTCTTTCAGATAATTGAAATTATGAATTCTGCGTTCTACAAAGGACGGGAACTTGCGCAGTTGGGCACATCCCACAGCCGCCTGCATATCTGTTGCTTTCAGGTTATATCCGAAATGCGAATATACATATTTATGATCATATCCCAACGGCAGTTCCCCGTACTGGCGGTCAAAACGATGGCCACACAGATTATCCTGTCCAGGTGCGCACACGCAGTCTCTTCCCCAGTCACGGAAAGAACGCACGATCTTATGAAGCAGCGGATTCTTTGTATAGACGGCTCCGCCCTCTCCCATTGTCATATGATGTGGCGGATAAAAACTGGAGGTTCCGATATCTCCGATGGTTCCGGTCAGTCTGCTCTCTCCGTCGATCGTATAACGGGAACCCAGCGCATCGCAGTTATCCTCGATCAGCCACAGATTGTAACGGTCACAGAAATCTTTTACCGCTTTCAGATCAAAAGGGTTGCCCAGGGTATGTGCAAGCATCACTGCTTTTGTTTTTTGCTGAAACTGCCTGTTCCAGAAGATTGGGATCAATATTATACTGCGGGATTGCCACATCCACAACACCGGTACTGCTCCATACTGGATCACCGGAGCTACGGTTGTAGGAAATCCTGCTGCCACCGTGATCACTTCATCTCCCGGAAGAATCTGTCTCTCCTTTAACAGTGGAGAAGTCAGTGCCATAAATGCCAGCAGATTTGCAGAAGATCCGGAATTAACCAGCGAACAGTATTTTACCCCCAGATATTTTGCGAATTCCGATTCGAATTCTTTTGTAAACCGGCCGGAAGTCAGCCAGAATTCCAGAGAACTATCTACCAGATTTACCATCTCATCCGCATCGTACACACGAGATGCATACGGGATCCGGTCTCCTTTTTTCATACGGTTTTTTCTGATTGTGATATTTTTCGCAGTATTCCTTTGTCATCTCCAGAATCTGTTCTCTCGCCTGCTGTTCTGTCATTTCTTCAAACATGTTTTCTGCTCCTTTTTTATATTCGTTTCGTAACTATTCAGTACCTTCACAGTTACGAGCAAAAATTGCATTTAAACGATAAAAACACGCTTTGCGAGTTTTTATCGTTATCGCGGCACTCCTCAAGGTTCCGTGCAAGCACGGACTTTGACTCGTTGCTCGCGTAAATCACCTTCGGTGATGGCATTTTTGCTTGTATGTCTCGGGA
>ENA-OQES01000691-OQES01000691.1-human-gut-metagenome-genome-assembly--contig:-NODE-691-length-13516-cov-2.004780_pt1 | contig 13516 bp, 12 predicted proteins | sample MGYA00242798_ERZ504641 | MGnify/ENA primary metagenome ERZ504641 (study PRJEB26092, sample SAMD00036327) | human gut metagenome | host: Homo sapiens | study: EMG produced TPA metagenomics assembly of... | reverse complement strand
GCGATATATTATGAAAAAAGTTTACATCTATCCTTGCTATGATAATGATGGCAGCCATGTCATTGACATTCGTAAGCTGCGACGACGACGAATACATAGCCGACACACTGTGGGCGTTTGGGAAGGCGACATGTACGTAACGAGCGAGTGGAACGGACACACCTACTACTCTTCTTACTCAATCCTGGCCTTCGACAAGGATCCTTACGAGTATGCTTCGGGCACAGGCTACTGGATTGACTATTACAGCGATGCTCCGTGGGACTATTTCGCAAGCCACATAGAATGGAGAGTGAACAACCGCAACATCGAAATTTACTCACGCGAGGACGACACCTACTTCACAATATACGACTACTCGCTATCAGAAAGCTGGTTCAGCGGAACTATCATAGGCGAATATGGCGACCCAATGCAGTTTAGGCTGCGCAAGACGTCATCACCTAACTGGGGTGACTTCGAATGGGGCTGGGACAGCTGGTATGGCTACTCTTATCCTGACTACTCGCCTTCAACACGTGCTGACGGCAGCAACAAAGCCGACAGACCTGTAAGAAAGTTTATGAAGAAAACGGCTGAATAACAAAATTTTTATTATCATATTCTATTCCCCGTAAGCACAGTTGGGTGCTTACGGGGAGTTTTTTATCATCAGACAGCTGTGGCTAAAGCTTAAACACAAACCGCCTTATGCATATAATTTAATTATAAATTCTCAGTTTTTATAATAACCTTATGGATAGCATAAAAACGTCATAGGATTACGACTAAAAACTCGGCCACTTTTGAGGTAAAAGTGGCCGAGTTACGATGCATAAACGATAGGTTAATGATTTAAAACATTTACGCATAGCTTTGCTTACAATTCGCTTTAGCCATATTACAATTACAGACACACTTTAAGCAAAATTAACGTGATTTGGTTACGATTTTCAGTGTCTTTTTCTATAACCGGTCTGTATACACCTAAAAAATGACCTAAATTCCGAAGCCCAATAGAAGTTGGCACCATTATAATTGTCTATGCCGGCTGTGCGCGAACTGATGTGGCGGAATCCCACACCAACGTTCATATGTATTTTCCGCGCCCTAACTTCATCATCAGCGCAGCGTCGTATATAACATTTTCCATTCAGAACTAAGTCCTGCTGCCACCGTGCCACGCACTTCGAGAGCCACGGCATCTGCTTGATATAATGTATAGCCTGCTCCACCTCCGTAAACTTGCGTCCTCGCGTAGCTTTTCTGTTCGTCATAATGCCCATACAGCGTTTCCGTATGCAGGAACAAAGACATACGCGGAAGGAGTTTATAGCCTAAATTTACACTTGGCGAAAGCAGCGTGACGCCATTACACTTAGTTCCGCTAACAACTGCAAAATCAGTCAACAATCTGTCGTAAAACTTTTCCGCATTTGATGCGTTCTGCGCCCCGGCTGATGTCATTACAGCCAAAAGCATAAATAACATGATGATTTTTTTTGCATAATACTTATTTTAATAATTTCGTTACTTCCAAAAGTTAGTGTTATCCAAAATTACATCCAAACTTTTTCGGCTTATCTTTTCGGTGTGTTACATTTTCATTTAGACATAAAGCATTATGCATCAACACTTTAGCACCTGTATTAGAGAGTTTGTCAAACTAAAATGTAACACGATGCAATGATAAACGTTCATTTTTCTTGCTCGATTGGTATTATTTTCATACCTTTAATCAAAATTCTGAAGCAATGACAAAAATTTATACTCTGCCTTATTTTATCCGTTTTAATATTAACAAATTGCAGTAACGACAACGACACACATGAAAAGGCTGTCGGAAATAGAAAGACTGCTTGAAAAGGAGAAATATGAACTTGCCATGAATAACCTGTCGGACATAAATGTCAAAAGGCTAAACGAAGAAAACAAAGCATATTATGACTTGCTGATGACGCAAGCAAATTTTTGGTCTCGACAAGCAAACCGATTCAGACTCCTTGATTAATGAAAGCATAAGGTTCTATGAAGAAAACAACAACAAGAATTTTGCTGGCCAAGGCATATTATTATAAAGGCATAACATGCTATCAAAGGGGCAACAAAAGCGAAGGCATAAACTTAATCAAAAAAAGCGGACACTTGGCCAAAGGAACAAGCGACCTTAACTTCATTACGAAAATATACATCAACTTATCTTTTATAAATATCGACACCGGCAATTATCAAACCGGACTAAGCTATGCGAAAAAAGGCTCTTCAAACAGCCCGAAAAGCTAACAACAAAATTCTTGTCGCCTTGTCAATGAATAAGATTAATTTAGCTTTTAATCGTATTGAAGAAGTTGACAGCAGCATAGTCTATTCCAAAAAAAATAATTCCTTATTTAAAATATTTGAATAACAATGAACATATTGCAGAAAATAATTGACAAATATAAGTATAAGTTTTCATCAACGAAAAACATGTATGACGAAGCTATACCTTTATGCGAAAAAGTCTTTGGAAATCAAGCCAAATGCGCACGCATATTATATCATAGGCTCAAATTTATTTTGAAAGAGGAGAGAACCAAAAGGCATGGCAACTGCTGAACGACGCACTAAACACTAACGAACTTGAACTTAAGGCAGAAGTGCTGTTATGGATGGCAGACCTTCAAAAAAGAAGAGGGAAAATATAAAGAGGCGTCTGAACTTGAAGAAAGGGCTTTGGCCACAAAAGACAGCATAAAGACTAAACAGCAGACAGAACACATGCTCAGTCTGCAAAACAATGCCGAAAGAAAGGCGGCTGATGCGCAAGCCCAAAACAGACTCGTGATTGCCATATCAGCCGTAAGGTTTTTGCAGCGGCTGTAATGATATCCATGCTTGCATATAACCGCCGAAGAAGAAATGCGACAAAACGACAAATTGAGGACATAAGCAGAACGACGGAACAATACAGACAGAAGATAAGCGAACTCGACAAGGAGAAAGACAAGAACGAAAAGGAAATAGAGAAACTGAACAAGAAAATTGAGAGTCTGAAAGAAAGGAGAATGACTATTCTCGGCCACGGACGCACGCTTTACGATGAACTGGAAAAAGGAGGTAAGACCATAACATGGAAAAAGGACGACTATGAGGCCGTGATTGAATATTACAGGACTATAGACCCTAAAACCATAGAAAGCATAGAGCATAACTACAAGAAGCTGACTCCATATAACATTTTCCTGCTGATAATGATTAACAACGGCAAAACCAACGACGAAATTATGCAAACCACCGGCATATCATACAGCGCACTGAGAACAATGAAACACAGAATAAATAAAGTGAAGAATGAAGAGTAAAGAACAAAGAAACAGTACTCGACGTTAGTCAATTCAAATGCATAGTAATTGCCAATAAAATCTATACGGCAAAGCTATTGAATTCTTCGTTCTTCACTCTTAGTTCTTCACTTAAACCCTTCTATCTCACGCAGATTTTTTTACGGCTTCGCTAACGGTATTAACGCCCGTAACCATCATCATGCGCTTGCCGGCCACTTCCTTCAGATTGCATGTCCGCGGATTATGACCGATATAGTTTAAGACGGTGTCGAACACGTTGCTGCGATAATATGCGCTCATGGGGTTGCTCACAAACTGCATGCGCATCTGTCCCTGACGCAGGATAATCTTCTCACAGCCAAGGCGCTTACCTATACGGCGCAGCGGAACAACATGCATAAGTTCTTCACCCTCGTGAGGCACAGGACCGAAACGGTCGACAAGACGAGAACGGTAAGCGTCGAGGTCGGCATCAGTCTGAATGTTATCAAGCTCACGATAAAGGAGCATACGCTCGCTGCTGCTGGGCACATACTGGTCGGGCAGATACATCTCGAGGTCGCTCTCAATGGCGCAGTCCTCAACAAAGTCGTCGCCCGTAAATGTCTTGCCCTCGGCCATCTCGTCCTCATACATATCGCTGAACTCATCGTTCTTCAGCTCGGTTACAGCCTGATTCAATATCTTCTGATAAGTCTCATATCCAAGGTCTTCCATAAAATCCGCTCTGCTCGGCTCCAAAGCAGATTGCCGGCTCCGCGGATGTCGAGATCCTGCATAGACAGGTTAAATCCGCTGCCAAGTTCAGAGAACGTCTCGAGAGCCTCAAGCCGGCGACGGGCCTCCTGCGTAAGCACCGACTTAGACGGAGCAAGCAGATAACAGAATGCCTTGCGGTTGCCACGGCCGACACGGCCTCGCATCTGATGAAGGTCAGACAGTCCGAAGCGGTGAGCATCGTTGATAATTATGGTGTTGGCGTTGCTTATGTCAATTCCGTTCTCAACGATGGTGGTAGACAGCAGCACGTCGTATTCATAGTTCATGAAGTCCATTATGATCTTCTCGAGTTCCTCGGGCTTCATCTGTCCGTGACCGATGGCCACACGCGCGTCGGGCACATACTTACGTATCATGGCGGCAAGCTCCGGCAGGTTGCTTATACGGTCGTTAACGAAATACACCTGTCCGTTGCGGCTCATCTCAAAGTTTATGGCATCGGCTATCACTTCCTTTTCAAAGGTGTGCAGCTCAGTGCATATAGGATAGCGGTTGGGCGGCGGAGTCTGCATTATACTCATGTCGCGCGCACCCATCAACGAGAACTGCAATGTGCGCGGTATCGGCGTTGCCGACATGGTCAGCGTGTCTACGTTCACTTTCATCTTGCGCAGCTTCTCCTTTGTTGCCACACCAAACTTCTGTTCCTCGTCTATTATGAGCAGTCCTAGGTCTTTAAACTTCACGCTCTTGCCTATTAGCTTGTGCGTGCCGACAATGATGTCAATCTTGCCGTCTGCAAGGTCAGTCAGCACCTCACGGGTCTTCTTTGCGCTGCGTGCGCGCGACAGATAATCAACACGCACTGGAAAATCCTTCAGTCGCTTTGAGAACGTCTGATAGTGCTGATAAGCCAAAACAGTTGTAGGCACAAGCACTGCCACCTGCTTAGAATCGCAAGCTGCCTTAAATGCAGCACGCACTGCCACCTCGGTCTTGCCAAAGCCTACATCACCGCAAACAAGCCTGTCCATAGGCCTGCGGCTCTCCATGTCGGCCTTAACATCGTTAGTGGCCTTCAGCTGGTCGGGCGTGTCCTCATATATAAAACTGGCTTCAAGCTCATGCTGCATAAACGAGTCGGCACTGAAGGCATAGCCCTGTTCGTGTCGGCGCGCCGCATATAGCTTTATAAGGTCGCGCGCAATGTCCTTTATCTTCTTCTTGGTGCGCTCCTTCAGCCTGTCCCATGCACCTGTGCCGAGTGTGCTCAGGCGTGGTGGAGTTTCGCTGTCGCGGCGCTTGTATTTTGATATCTTGTAGAGCGAGTGGATGCTCACGTCCACCTTGTCGTTGTTCTGATAAATGATGCGTATCACCTCCTGATAGCTATTGCCTGCCGGCACACGCACCAGTCCGGCAAAGCGCCCGATGCCGAAATCCACATGTACGATATAGTCGCCCGGCTCCATCTCCTGCAACTCTTTCATGGTGAGCGCCATCTTACCGCTGCGTGCGGCGTCAGAGCGCAGACTGTATTTGTGGAAGCGGTCGAATATCTGATGGTCGGTAAAGAAGCATGCCGGCATACTGTTGTCGGCAAATCCTTCATGCAGAGTCTTGTCAACAGGCAAAAACTCTATCCTTCCGGCTTTGCCTTCGTCTGCCAGCGTGGTGAAGATGTCTTTAAGGCGTTCGTTCTGCTTGACACTGTCGGCAAGGATATAGAGTTTATATCCCCGCAGCATATAGTCCTCAAGAGCCTTTGTCAGCAGGTCGAAGTTCTTATGGAACAGCGGCTGAGGCGTCATGTCAAACTTCAGCGTTGCCGCCGGTGTGCCCGTCGGCTTGGTGCCCATCTCCATACGTCTGAAACCAGAAGCATCGGTCATAAAGCGTGCTCCGCTTATCAGCATGGAGTCGGCCCTAAGCTCCTTCATCACGGCCTGCTGCTCCATCTCGGTCAGTCCCTCGAGACGTTCTTTCTTAGCCTGCTGCGAAAAGCCGTCATGATAGGTGCGGTCTATAACGTCGCGCACATACAGAATGTCTTTAGCCACAATGATGGTGTCTTCAGGCAGAAAGCGCATGAACGACACTTTCTCGTCGGTCAGCGTTGCCAGCTCGGGCACTATCTCTATGCGCTCGCGCTTGTCGCGCGACAACTGGCTCTGCACTTCAAAGGTGCGTATAGAGTCTATTTCATCGCCGAAAAATGTCGATACGGAAAGGATATTCGCTGCTATATGAGAACACGTCGAGAATGCTTCCGCGCAGGGCAAACTGGCCCGGCTCGTAAACATAGTCAACCTCTGTGAAGCCAAATGTCGCGCAGCGTTCTTTCCAGTTGTATAACGTCGTGCGTGTCGCCTGTGCGCAGCAGCAATGTGCGTTCGTCAAGTTTTTTTAGCGCGACACAACAAGCTCGCTCAACGCCTCAGGACATGTAACCACATAAAGAGGATGGCCCTCAAGCGGCGCCGACAAGCGGCTGAGCACCTCGGTGCGCAATATCTCGCTGGCCGGATCGCGCTGTCCGTACTTCACCTGACGCCGATAAGATGATGGAAAGAACAACACGTCTGTGTTGCCCATTATCTGTGTAAGGTCGTGATAAAAAATAGCCTGCCTCCTCGGCATCGTTTAAGTACAAAAAGACACATAGGACTGACACGGCGTGCGGCCGACGCAAACATCATTGGAGCGGCCGACGCAACAAGTCCCTGCAGGAATACGGTCGGAACAGACTTGTCTTCCAGCAACCTGACCAGTGCCGCAACCTGCGGCGACTTGGCTGATATAAATACAGAAATTCCATTCGTATATTCATCGCGAATCCGCTGACAAAGATACAACATTAAAACGAAATGTGAATACAAATCGAAAGAAGAATGCAAAAGAACAATTCACAATTAGCTGCGCTGAACTGCGTTTCACAATTTAATTAAAACGAACAATGTTTCTTAGCTATTCATCCTTAATAAAAAAGTTTCCGCCATGTCAGAGATTCATCACCTCATTTCATAGCGGAAAAAATTGTGAAACGTGGTTCGGCGTAGCCAATTATAAATTATGAATTGTGAATTATGAATTGTGAATTGTGACTACAGCTCCGGGTTAAAGTCCCAGTCTGTAGCCTAACGTCAGCGTGAAAGCCGAAGAACGCTTCAATTTGCCGTTAAGGAGGTAATACTCCAGAAAATAGCTGGTTCCGTCGGTCGAAAGATTCTTCGCAACAATCTCGTCATCATTTTATGTCGAGCAGTCCAAATTCATATCTTGCATCAAGTACGAAACGTTTGTATTCATACGAGAGTCCCAGAGGTATGGTAACATCAACCTTACGGCAACGGTCTTTTATGTCTGTATATTTGCCGTCCCACGGTTGTCCGTCAAATATCTCTTTGTATCCCCTTGGATATTTTGCGCTCAGCATGAAGTCTACCTGCACTCCGGCTTTAACGGCGAGACCTTTATATATATAAAAGTTAGCCATTACAGGCACACTGAGGTAAGAAAGCTTCACTTTATGCCCGTCTCCATCTTCTTGCCAGAATTTAAGTTCTTTATCATACATGTCATCGTCTATTTGTCCGGTTTCCGGGATCCTCCAAAAGGGCCCTTTAAGATAGGCATACCCCCAGATAAACTTGTCGAAACCGCATCCGCGCTCCGAATATCAAGCCCAAAGTACTCCGAGCCATTTTGTAGCCATATATTCGGCCTCCACTCCTGCCTTTATTCCGGCTTTATACGCAGTATTGTCACTGCCGCTTACATCAGAAAAACGTTAGTCCTATCTTTGGCTGCAAAGAAAATTCGCCTGCCTGACGCTGCGCAAACATCGTCAGAGGCATAAGAAAGACAGCAATTAAAGCAAAAAGTTTTTTCATACTATTTTTATAATGTTTAAAATTCCTCACCAGCAGTCTGAACACATGGTCTGACAGAATCAGACATTTATATAAATGTATAAAAAATGACCATTCTTCACACTCTTTTCCCCTTCAGCATTGCTCATTCGACATTCTTATGGGGCGATATTCCGGTATCGTTCACGGGTTCAAATATTCTTTAAAAACAGGTTCCGACTGCAGATTTAGTAATATTTTACAAAAATAAAAATATTTTTTGGTCTCTTCAAAACTTTAAACACTTTATTTTTTTATTTGCCGGCATCAGCATGCAGCAACCTGAAAATAATATTTCATGAAGGAAGAAAACCTAAGCAAATCACATTGCTGAATAAAAACGGACTTAGCTTCCCTTTTTGATTTCCTTTGACACTCTCATACTGAGATATTTGAAATTTAAAATCTGTTGGACGAAAATTCGGGCAGTTTTCGCGTGCAAACGTAATCCTGTGTGTTACAATGTGTTACGGTAAAATCCGGCAATATGTGCAACATTTTTTGTCCCATTTCGGACAAAAAGCTATTATTTCAATAAAAAAACAGGCTTGTTTTCCCCTTAAAAGCGGTGCTTTTTCCACTAAAAAGTGGCTGAGTAATTTTTCAAAAGTATGCCTTTTGCATTATAATGTAAATATACTTTACCGATACAAGCCATAAAAGCGCTCTCTGTTTTCTATTTCGACAGAAAATCATGACATTTTTGTGATGACACTTTGAGCACCAAAATACCTGATGAGCTGACAATGTTTCAAATCATGAACGTCTGTCTTATGCCATACATCTTGTAAAAATAAAATAAGCGGAAGTAGCCCAAGGTATTCCTTAAAGGACGACTTCCGCTTATAAAAATACAGGGAAACAACTGCCGATGAGATGTTATGTTACATATTTTAGCATGTAAATCAATAAAGAGCAAGATTCACGGCATCAGATTTCGGCACAAGCCGATGCCAGCCACTCGCGGTCTTCGCCTTCGAGATGCGGCGAAAGGCGGTCGTAGACGGTGCGGTGGTATGCGTTGAGCCACTCTTTTTCTTCAGGCAACAGCATCTCTTTATTAACCGGAGCGAGGTCTATCGGACAGAGCGTAAGCGACTCGAAGCCGAGGAACGAGCCAAACTCGGTGTCGCGATATGGCACGGTGAGCAGCGTGTTCTCTATCCTCACGCCGAAGCGTCCGGCAAGATATATGCCCGGCTCGTCGGTAACGGTCATGCCTTCAACGAGCGGTGCAGGCCTGTATTCCATGCGTATCTGGTGAGGACCTTCATGGACATTGAGATATGAGCCTACGCCGTGGCCCGTGCCGTGCATGTAGTTGAAGCCGTAGCGCCACATGTCTTTGCGGGCGAGCGCATCGAGCTGTGTGCCGCTGGCGCCGCGCGGAAACTTGCAAAGCTCCAGCTGTATGTGGCCTTTCAGCACAAGCGTATAGACGAGTTTCTGCTCCTCGGTTACATCGCCCAGGGCTATGGTGCGCGTTATGTCGGTGGTTCCGTCGAGATACTGCGCACCCGAATCTATCAGAATAAGTCCTTCGGGACGCAGCGGCACGTCGGTTTCGGGCGTTGCCTCATAGTGAACAATGGCTCCGTGCTCCTGATAGGCGGCAATGGTGTCGAACGATATGTCCTTAAACAGCTTCTGCTCCGCGCGCAGCGATGTCAGCTTGCGGTCGACGCTCATCTCGGTCTCACCGCCGGCCTCAACGGCAGGCTTAAGCCAGCGCAGAAACTTCACCAGCGCAACGCCGTCGCGCAGCATGGCGCTGCGGAAGCCTTCTATCTCGGCACTGTTCTTGACGGCCTTCATATATGGTATGGGCGACGGCTGCGCCACCTTCTCGCATCTAACGGCACTGAACAGCGTATGGTTTATCTCGCACGGATCGAGCAGTATGTTATATTCAGAATATGCAGCCAGGGCATCTTTCACCTTATTATAATCTGCGGTGTCTACGCCCTCGCCCTTCAGATACTCACGCACGCTGTCGTCGAGCTTGGCGCCGTCAACGAACAGCGTGGCATGGCGTGACGTTATGAGCAGATAAGACACAAACACAGGATTGCAGTGAACATCAGAGCCTCGCAGGTTGAGCGTCCAGGCTATGTCGTCGAGCGCGGCGGCAAGCATTCCGCAGGCGTTTATGTCCTTCAGCATTGCGCGTATGCGCTCCAGTTTCGAAGCGCACGACTCTCCGGCATACTCCAGCGGATGAACGGTTATCTTGTTCTGCGGCACCGGCGGACGGTCGGTCCATATCTGCCCGAGCGGATCAAAGTTGGTTCTTACGGTTATGCCGCCCTCATTCCTAAGTCCGGCAATGAGCTCTGCCACCGAAGCCTCTGAGTTGACCATGCCGTCGATGCCCACAACAGGACTCGAAACGAAAGAAAGCTTCTGGCCGAGCCACTTTATTATCGACGGCGTGCCCTCAACACGCTCTTTCATCAGCTTAAACTCCGTGCCTTCGAGCTGCTCGGCAGCGGCAAGGAAATAGCGCGAGTCGGTCCACAGCGCGGCAGCGTCCATAGTAACAACGGCTGTTCCCGCCGAACCGTTGAAGCCGGATATCCACTTGCGCCCCTCCCAGTGTTCGGGCACATACTCGCCGTTGTGAGGGTCGGTAGAAGGGAATATAAACGCATCGATGCTCTCGCGGCGCATCACGTCGCGCAGGGCTGCCAGTCTTTGTTCTATAATAGTGTTCGTCATAATGAATAAGAATTTTTCAGAATAGTCTGAACAAAGATAATTCTTTTTTAGACTTAACAGCAAACTAAAACAGAAATAACCTGATTAATTTTTTAGCAGATACCTTAGAAGCCGTTTGTATCTACACTTAGCGTTTTTAGGATTAAGACAAAAAGAATCAGCGGACAAGGGATAACCCCTGCCCGCTGACATCACAGAAAAATTTACTACATTAAGAACCTAAAAATTTATTTAAGCATAACTTTCTTAACTATGCGCTGGCTGCCGCATCTTACGTCTATCATGTAAACGCCGCCTGCCAGACCATCTACTACAACGGTTCCGCCCTCAACGTCGAACGAACGCACCATCATGCCGGCTGTGTTGTATACGAGCACCTTAGCCTCGCCGTCAACAGTGATCACGATGTTTCCGTTTTCAACCTTAATGCCTTCGCCTGAAGTTATTCCGCCGATACCTGTTGTCTCAGGCTTAACGCCTATAGTCTTCAGCGTCAGTTCAGGATAAGCCGCATTGGTCATAGAGCAGTAAACATTCTCGTCGAAGTTCTTCATGAATGTTGTAACGCCGTTGTCAATAGTATAGTCAGTGCCCTCAACGAGAGTTGCGCCTGATTCTGTTGTCCATGTGTAAACTGTAGGATTCTCAGCCACCATATACTCGCTGCTCAGGTCAACCTTACCACCGTCTACAGTAATCTCAACGTCCTTCTGAGGAGTATACTTATAGTTCATCGGGTTATGGATGTCGAATACAGGCAGAGTGCTGAACTTAAAGTTGTTGTTGCCAACATATACCATACTGAACTTACCTGTCTGGCCTGACATATCGAGCGAAGAAAGGTTATTGCCGTCACAATAAAGCTCGCGTAATATCGGGCAGTTGGTAATGTCAAGAGTCTTCAACTTATTATTTGAAACTCTCAGCTGATACAAGGCTGGAAGCTCAGGAAGAACCAAATTTTTCAAAATTATTGCCACTAAGTTGTAGTGTTGCCAACTTTGTATTATTGCTAAGGTCTATTGCCGAAAGCTTGTTATTGATCAAGGTCACGTTTGTAAGGTTGGTAAGCTTAGACAAGTCAATCTGCTCCAGGTTACAATCTGACAATGTCAGGAATCCGAGGAGAGTGTTGTTGCTCAGATCTATCTCATTAAGGTCTGCGTTAGATAATGTCAACGTGGTCAAATCTTTCAATTTAGAGATGTCAACCTTTTCCAAAGCGACATTAGACATACTCAAGACTGTAATGTCAGAGTAAGACTCATCATAGCCATAAATTGTTATATTCTTGCTGGCACCAAGTTTTGATGTCAATGTTACATTTCCATTACCAAAACACACACTCAGCCAGTTTACCATCACCGAAATCTACATAAACAGCCTTAGGAGTCTTGGCAGCCAATATCATTCTTACTTCAGAACCCACTTCTGCGGTACTTACCAAATTAGCCAACACAAATTCCGGTTTTTCAGAAGTTTCAACAAGAGTTGTTGTAAGAGTCAGATCAGGATAAGCCTCGTTTGTCAGCTCAGCATATACTTTCTCCTCCAGAACTTTCAAGAATGTAGTAACACCATTTTCAACATTATAATCTACACCCTCTTCCATTACATTTCCGCTTTCAGTCTTCCATGTAAACTTGGTATTCTTGCCCTTAAATGTTGCCTCCTTAGACAAATCTACCATGAACGATTTTTCTGCAATAGTTACAGGATTCTGGTTACCGTAGATAAACTCCTGAGCCGTAGTTTGAGGCAATGTGCTGTATGTAAAGTAGTTGCCCTCGATGTTAAGTTTCTCAAGCTTAGTGTTATATGCCAAATCTGCTGACTTAAACTTATTATATGACATATTCAGGTCACGGATGTTGTACATAGTTGTAAACATATAGTCGGAAACCTCGTTATGTGAGAAGTCTAGGACCTCTACTGAAGATGCTCTGCTTAAGAAAGACAGGTTCTTAAGTTTATTGCCAGAGCAGCTGATTTCTGACATAGCAGAAGCAGAAGATTCGAATACTATGCTCTCAAGCTGATTATTGTCACAGCTAAGCATCTTAGTATTCGTAAGTCCTTTTATACTCAAAGTTGTAAGTTTATTGTTGTCAAGCTGAATAGAATTAAATTTTCAAATTGCCAGACAGGTCTATTTCTGAAATCTCGTTATTATTAAGGTTAAGATTTCTTATAGCCTTAGATTTAAATATATTCGCACTGGTAAGTTTCATTCCAGAAGCATCGAAGTCTTTGAGCTGAACACCAGAAGTAGTATAAACCTTTATGTTTGCACCCTTAACCTCACCGCTGATCTCTTGTGGCGTGTCAGACAGAGTAAACTCTTTAAAGTTCACCGTCACCAAAGTCAACCTCAACCTTTTCATCCTTACCGAATGTGACAAGTTCATGGCAAATGTCTCACCAACAGCCAAACCTGTTGTCATATCGGCAGCAAGTGTAGACTTTCCAACATCCTCAGGATTCAAAACAAGGAAACGGCTGGTTTTTAATTCAAGACCTGGATATTTATCAATTTTTGGAAACTACAATAAACGCTATCACTTTGAGCTTTCAAAAATGTAATTACGCCTTTATCATAAGTATAATCAGTTCCTTCTGTCAGCCTTGTGCTTGATCCATAAGGACTATTGCTATCTGTAAGGTAAACAGTAACTGTTGTTTCATGTTCAGAATCATATATGTCTTTTGAAAGATCTAAGGTTTCTTCTATAGAAAGTTCTTTCGCTACAGACATTTCTTTCTGAGGATAATATGAATAGTTCTTTAATGCATCATAGGCTAAAGGCAATGAATTAAATGTGAAATAATTATATCTTAGTTCCAACTCTATTATATCACTAT